>Ga0208879_1000075_pt1 | contig 97905 bp, 84 predicted proteins | sample Knorr_S15_td_Bot_FD_185605 | JGI IMG/M metagenome (GOLD analysis project Ga0208879, IMG submission 185605) | Marine microbial communities from Southern Atlantic Ocean transect - Knorr_S15_td_Bottom_ad_5009_LV_A (SPAdes) (version 2) | ecosystem: Environmental > Aquatic > Marine > Oceanic | place...
CTCCGCTTTGGCATGCAAGCGCACACGGGGTTTGTCTGGAATGAAATGATCCAGGTTGAGCAGCGGTGTATTGCCGATGAACTGCAACAGATTCATTTAGACTCCAATGTTGGAAACTGATGAGCAGAAAACATAGCTGCGGGCTACGCTCCTGCGACTCCTCTTCACGTGGTCAGTCTTGCCAAAATCATTTTAAATCCCGGATCGCTAAATGTCCAATCTCTGGCGCTGGTCCGAGCGTATAAGGAAGGGGGTTGTGGGAAAAGGGAAATGATGGAAAAACCCGCGGCGACTGTTATTTCTCCGTGCTCGTGACGCACGCCGCGTTTATGAAAAAATCCAACGGCTAAATGCCGGCTCCTGTTTCTTGGCGCGGGCCCATTTCTTGATCAGTTTTTCGCGGGCGATGGCTTGGGGGTCGGCTACTTTGCCACAGCCGCCTTTTTACAAAGGCGCGGCCGGACCCGGACTTCAGGTAGGCTTCAAAATAAGCCGCTTGTTTTCGCGATGAGAAGGCCTGATAAGACACGAGTGTCCAAGGCTTGTACTTGGCGGTATGTGGCGATCCACCCTCGTTGTGTTTTTTCAGGCGGTTTTCAACATGATCGGTAAGGCCTACGCAGGTTTGATAGGGATGCGAGATGCTTCTGATCAGATAGACGTAGTGCATTTGACCCTCTCGCTTATCGGCTTGCGCCCCCAGCTAATTCCCCGGCGTGCCAGAATCCTCCTTCGCTTAAAGCTTCGGCGGACATCCTTCGCCAACCCCTCGGCTTGCCAGCCGAAGCCTTGGCGAAGGATGGTGGAGATGCGGGGAATCGAACCCCGGTCCGAATAAGAGTCACAACAGCTTCTACGTGCGTAGTCGGGCATTAAAGGATTCGCCGCCTCCGCTGCCGCCCGACGGGGCCACTTTGGTCGCTAGGATCCTGTTGAATCTCACACCGCCTCCCGGATCCCCGGACTTGGTGCCAGCTTGTTGTCGTCGCCTCTAGCCCCTAACAAGCTTCAGGGTAGAGACGTAGCGGAACTATGCCGCTAGTGCGTAACTTTCGTCAGCATTTATGTGTTTTGGGCTCCTTTTTACGAGGCCTGGAGACCAACCTCGGCACGCCACTGAAGCTTCAACCTACCCGTCGAAACCAGTCATCCCCATGCAAGAGAACAGACAGAAGAAACACCAAAAACGTTGAAAGGTCAATTCGCGACCGACGTTTTCTGGCTCATTTTTCTCAATCGTGAGCCGCCCTTTGCATTCGCGGCGACCGCCGGGCAATAAACCTTGCCGGCTCGCGGCGGGGGAGTAGGCTACAGGCGAGGCCAAACCATGGGTGCGCAGGCAGGACCTAAAAATTTGCTCCGGGCCACCGGCCGGATTGTTGCGGCTATGTGCCTATTGGGTGGCGCGGTTGCATGGGCGCTGAATCCATCAGATATGGAGGGCAAAATGAACATGACGCTTACATCCCCGGCCTTCGCCGCGGGCGAGGAAATCCCGGCTCGATATACCAGCGACGGGAAGGATATTTCGCCCCCGCTGAGTTGGGTGGGGGCGCCGGCGGAAGCCCGGAGCTTGGTGTTGATCGTGGATGATCCGGATGCGCCGGATCCGCGGGCGCCGAAGATGACGTGGGTCCATTGGGTGCTCTACAACATTCCGCCGGATGCAACCGGCCTGCCGGAAGGGGTGAAGCCGAAAAACCTTCCCGCGGGAACGGACGAGGGCGTGAATGACTGGAAGAAGACGGGCTATGGCGGACCCGCTCCGCCGATCGGGCGGCATCGCTATTGCCATAAGCTATTTGCCTTGGATACAACGCTCGAAGGCTTGAACCAGCCGACCAAGGCGCAGGTGCTGAAGGCGATGGAGGGCCATGTGCTGGTCGCGGTTGAGTTGATGGGGACCTATCAGAAACCACAATAGGCGTGGACCGATGGATTTTATCTTGGATGGTTTGGCGATCGGGAATTATGAGGAGGCGTTGAATCCGCCTCCTGATATGGGCGCCTTGTTGTGTGTTGCGCAGGAGCGGGAGGTTGATCCGGGCCGGTGCGTCTACCACAAGGTGCCGATCGTCGATATGCAGCCGATCCCGGCGCAACAGATGAGGGAGGCGGTGAGTTGGATCGAGGGCAGGATCCATGAGCATCGAATTATGGTTTTCTGCAATGCGGGGGTTGGGCGGTCGCCCTCGGTGGTGGTTGGATATCTTTGCTGCGTACTGGGCTATTCCTTTGGCGAAGCGGTTGAGCATGTCGCGACCCAGAAGCCGTATATGTCGATTCTTCCGAACCTCATCCAAACCATCGAGGAGGCTAAAAATGCCTCCAGCTTTTAATTTACAGGGCTATAATTCCTACAGCGTAGAAAGGGAGGTGCACGGTGGCGATGTATTTTGTTCAACACGGGTTATGCGTGGCCAAGGAGATCGATCCCGAGCAGCCGCTATCCGACGCGGGGCGCAAGGAGGTGGAGCGGGTTGCGATCCACCTGCGCAAAGCGGGGGTGGCGGTCGGTCGGATTTTTCATAGCGGCAAGACGCGGGCGCGCCAGACGGCGGAGCTGCTCGCCGAGCAGGTTGGGTTTGACCACATCGACGAACGGGCCGGGATGAAGCCGAACGACGATGTGGTGGAATTTGTGGCGACCCTCGAAGACGACGCCATGTATGTGGGGCATTTGCCGCATCTGGCCAAGCTCGTGTCGTACCTGGCCGCCGGCGACGAGGCGGGCGAGGTCGTCCGCTTTTCCAATGGCGGGGTGGTTTGTATCGGGAAAGACGATGCGGGCTATTATGTGGAATGGTTTGTGACGCCGGCGTTGTGCAACGTCTGAATGCGGTGAAGGGGCTTGTTCGGGTTGTGGCCGGAATATGCTGTTGCGCCGTTGCGGCGGAACCGTCAAGTGGGAGCGGGACGATGCGTTCGGAGCCCATCACGTTGTTTTTGTGCGGAGATGTGATGACGGGGCGGGGCATCGGTCAGATTATGCCAAACCCGAGCCATCCGCGCATCTACGAAGCCTATGTCAAGGATGCCGGTGGGTATGTGGAGCTGGCCGAGCGGGAAAACGGCCCGATCCCGCGGTCGGTGGACCCGGCCTATATTTGGGGGGATGCCCTCGATGAACTGGAGCGGGTCGCGCCGGACGTGCGTATCATCAATCTGGAAACCAGCATTACCACCAGCGAGGCCTAATTGGAAAGGCAAGGGCATCAACTACCGGATGCATCCGGAAAACAGGCCCTGCCTAACCGCGGCAAAAATCGACTGCTGCACGCTCGCCAATAACCATGTCTTGGATGGGGATACGAGGGGCTGGCCGAAACCTTCGTATGCAACGTTTCTAATGATGATTCATCTGGCCGACCGGGATTATGTGCAACAACAGTATGAGGAGTCGGTGCTAAACCGCTCGCAGTACAACGATGTACCATCGGCTGACCTTGGAATCCGGAAAAACCAAGTTTGTGAACGAGCGTTGCCGAACCTTCTATGATGAGCTTGGCCGCCCGACCCGGTCGCTGGGGACGATTCTGGACATGTCCGACCACGAGCGGGAAATCGAAAAGCTGGCCCGGGCCGAGGCGGGCCTGGAGGTCTACGCCCGCGGTTTGGAGGAAGAAATCGAGCAACTCAGCGAACAGCTGGAACGGGAAAAGGCCGACCTAGCCACAGCCCGCGAGTTGACCAGTACGTTGCAGGCCAGCATCCGCTAGACCGATTCGGGTCTGTGCGTGGGATGCAATTGGTCTGATTTTCGGATAGCTATCCGGGGGATCCTGTTTATCCTCTCCAAAAACAAAAGGAGATCTATGAAGGCGCATACAGCGAGTTTGATAAATGCAGTGATTTTAATTGGGTTTGGATTGTGGGCTTATCTGGGGTCGGAAACACCCTCGAAAACAGCACTGATTCCGGTGGTTATTGGGGGGGTCATTCTTTTTCTATATAAGGGGGTCAAAAAAGAGAACAAGATTGTGGCCCATATTGCCGTGCTTTTGACCCTGCTGATTCTGGGTGGTTTGGTGAAGCCATTAACGGCGGGAATCGGGCGGGAAGACGGTCTGGCCGTCATGCGCGTTTCGGTGATGATGGCATCGACCCTCGTGGCGTTGGTCTTCTTCATCAAAAGTTTCATCGCCGTACGCCGCGCGCGAAAACAAGCGGCTCACGCGTAGTTGTTCAGCGCAGAAGCGTAGGGGACGCCAAGTATGCGAAGCTCGCGCAGCGAATCTTTGCATACTTGGCGTTTTTGCGTTGAGGCGGCGTTGGGTAGGATAATGGGTTGCCTGTTGGCTCGCTTCGCGTCAGTCCCGTCCCCGTCCGCAGAGGGTCGATGCTGGAGCATCAACCTACGTTAATATGAGCCCCACCGAAAACAACGACCCGATCCTGCTGATCAAGTGGCACGGCACTTCCAACTGGCGACTAGACCCCGTGGAAGGATTCCCGAGACCCGCCCTGCGAGGGATCAACAAGATGATCCGATCCGGGTGATCCTGTAAATCCCGTCTAAAACGCTTCGTTCAGGCTTCTGGTGCCATACCATTTGCTCGCCCCCCGGTCCGGAGTAGACTTCTGCGGTTTGCCGAAGGCCGCACCCGGGTGCGCTCGCAAACGGCACGGCGGTTCCAAAAATGGCCCCACCTCCGCCTTACCTTGGCCGTTTTGCGTTATGGTGGTGGACGGAGGAAGGTCAGGATGTGCCGCATGTGCGGGGCCGGGGTTTTACGGGATCGCCGCATAATAGGGGCCGCGGCGGTGGATTTAGAGGGCTCCATGGAGGATGAAGGCCTTGAACTGGGTAGAGCACTGCCGGGCTTTCATGAAAACCCTTCCGCCGAAATAGGGGCCCCCATTACGCCGCTACCCCGGCCTTTTCCGGCTGAATGGGGGCTGCTTGGGGATCAAACGCCTTTATTTAACTCAACGCCGACCGGATTCCCGCTGCAAGGTTCCGCTTTTTTACTTCTGCAAAACACGATTTATTAGCGGTTTGTGAGAGGGGTGTGAAATAAATGGAAAAAACGGTTGCGGGAAAGCCATTTCTGACTACTATCCGTCCCCCTATTCACGACACGTCAGTCGCATTTGTGGCGAGCGTTTGAATAGAGAGCAGCTGCCGAGGTGGCGCTCAACTTGTTCTTTTTAGACCGCTGAATTTATTTGAACTTTCGGGTTGCCGGTTCGATTTCGATCGCTACTATAGCCCGCCTCTTCAATGCAAAACGCGCTGCTAGCCGTTCATGCAAATTGATGGGGGTGCTCGTGAGAGCAGCATGAATATGTTCTTTTTTAGGTGACTAAAAATAATTTGATTTTCGGGTTGCGCGATTAAATACGATCGCTACTATAGCCCGCCTTGTTCAAACAAGCCGGTCGTTGAAACACACGATGCAGGCCGAGCAAGAGGCCGCTGGAAACAGCCGCCAAAACTGATCTTTGATACATTGAAAAAAAGTTGAACTTAAGGGTTGTGCGATTGATTGAGATCGCTACTATGACCCGCCTGTTCAAACAAACCGGACGCACTTTGCCGATGGCCCGTTTGAGTAGATGTTCTTAAAAATCTTTTTTTAACAAAGCGGTTGACTTAATCAACGTGTTTGATAAGTTGTCCGCCGCTTCAACGAGAAGGCCGGTGAAACACGCGGCAAAAAGTTGAAGCAAATTGTTCTTTGAAAACTGAATGACTCATAAATAACAAAAGTACTGCTTCGTGTCAGAAGTGGTGCGGTTTGTTAAAGCCAAATGCTTTGAAACTGTTAAAGCATTCCGGTTCCGCAAGGAATCGAGTTTTAAAATTGAGATATATAGGATCGACCATTTTTAATTTGATGGAGAGTTTGATCCTGGCTCAGAACGAACGTTGGCGGCGTGGATTAGGCATGCAAGTCGAGCGGGATTAGCTTTATTCAATTCTTCGGAAGAGAAAATTGCTATGAGAGCGGCGAACGGGTGAGTAATATATGGGTAATTTGCCTCTTTGTTCGGGATAGCCATCGGAAACGATGATTAATACCGGATGTGATCGGTCACTGCATAGTGACCTCTTTAAAGGTGGGGAATCTTCGGATCCTATCGCAAAGAGATAAGCCCATACCCTATCAGCTAGTTGGTGAGGTAATGGCTCACCAAGGCTTACGGGTAGCTGGTCTGAGAGGATGGTCAGCCACACTGGGACTGAGACACTGCCCAGACTCCTACGGGAGGCTGCAGTCGAGAATCATTGACAATGTACGAAAGTATGATCATGCGACGCCGCGTGGAGGAAGACGGCCTTCGGGTTGTAAACTCCTGTCAGCAGGGAGGAAAGGCAGCACTACTAATATCAGTGTTGTTTGACAGTACCTGCAGAGGAAGTCACGGCTAACTCTGTGCCAGCAGCCGCGGTAATACAGAGGTGGCGAACGTTGTTCGGATTTACTGGGCGTAAAGGGTCCGCAGGCGGTCCGGTGTGTCGGATGTGAAAGCCCACGGCTTAACCGTGGAATTGCATTCGAAACTACCGGACTAGAGTACTGGAGGGGAGAAGGGAACACTTGGTGTAGCGGTGAAATGCGTAGATATCAAGTGGAACACCGGAGGCGAAGGCGCTTCTCTGGACAGATACTGACGCTCATGGACGAAAGCTAGGGTAGCGAAAGGGATTAGATACCCCTGTAGTCCTAGCCGTAAACGGTGTGCACTAGACGTGGGTGGATTTACCCCCATCCGTGTCTGAGCTAACGCATTAAGTGCACCGCCTGGGGAGTACGGTCGCAAGATTAAAACTCAAAGGAATTGACGGGGACCCGCACAAGCGGTGGAGCATGTGGCTTAATTCGATGCAACGCGAAGAACCTTACCTGGACTTGACATATAGCTGCATACGACCTGAAAGGGACGTAGCCTTCGAGGGTGCTATACAGGTGCTGCATGGCTGTCGTCAGCTCGTGCCGTGAGGTGTTGGGTTAAGTCCCGCAACGAGCGCAACCCTTATGTTTAGTTGCCATCAGGTAATGCTGGGGACTCTAAACAGACTGCTGGTGAAAGCCAGAGGAAGGTGGGGATGACGTCAAGTCAGTATGGCCCTTATGTCCAGGGCTGCACACGTGCTACAATGGGTGATACAGCAGGAAGCCAAGCCGCGAGGTGGAGCAAATCCTTAAAATCACCCCCAGTTCGGATTGGAGTCTGAAACTCGACTCCATGAAGTTGGAATCGCTAGTAAAGGCGTATCAGCTACGACGCCTTGAATACGTTCCCGGGTCTTGTACACACCGCCCGTCACATCATGGAAGTTTGTTGCACCCGAAGTCGCTGATCCAACCCGCAAGGGAGGAAGGCGCCTAAGGTGTGATAGGTAACTAGGATGAAGTCGTAACAAGGTAGCCGTTGGGGAACCAGTGGCTGGATCACCTCCTTTCTAAGGAGAAGGCCCATCGCAAGATGGGACCTAGGGTAACGTCCTTCGGGACGGGGCTTGGGGAAACCCTTGCCTGCAAAGTTTTTGGCTAACAAACCGCACCATTTCTGAAACGAAACTTTTTATGAGTTGTTCACAAGATTAGCAGCCATTCTGGGGGTATAGCTCAGCTGGGAGAGCGCCTGATTTGCATTCAGGAGGTCATCGGTTCGATCCCGTTTACCTCCACCATTTTGAATGTGGGCGTGTAGCTCAGTTGGTTAGAGCGCATCCCTGATAAGGATGAGGTCACAGGTTCGACTCCTGTCACGCCCACCATTCTTTGGCTCAATCTTGGTTTTCTATTTTTCCACTTCGGTGGAGTGTTCTTTGACAATTGTATAATATTGTAAAACTGCAACAAGCGCATGTATGCTTTATATATGTTGTTACTAATTTAGTAATTTTGATTTTGATCAAGCTACTAAGGGCGTACGGTGAATGCCTTGGCTTCAGTAGGCGATGAAGGACGTGTTAAGCTGCGATAAGCTTCGGGGAGGGGCAAAAACCCTTTGATCCGGAGATTTCCGAATGGGAAAACCCAGCAGAGGTAATGCTCTGTTATTGGTGTGTGAATAAAATAGCGCATCAAGGCGATACCCGGTGAATTGAAACATCTTAGTAACCGGAGGAAAAGAAAACAATAGTGATTCCGTAAGTAGTGGCGAGCGAACGCGGAACAGCCCAAACCACCTTGTTTACAGGGTGGGGTGTGGACCACGATGTGGTATCTTGATGGATAGCAAAACGAACTGGAAAGTTCGGCCAGAGCGGGTGATAGCCCCTTATGCGAAATCCTGATAGAGCCTAGTGGTATCCCGAGTAGGTCGGAACACGTGAAACTCTGACTGAATATAGGAGGCCCACCTCCTAAGGCTAAATACTAACTGAAGACCGATAGTGAACTAGTACCGTGAGGGAAAGGTGAAAAGTACCCCGTTGAGGGGAGTGAAATAGAACCTGAAACCGTACGCTTACAAACTGTGGTAGCCCTTCGGGGTGGCCGCATGCCTTTTGCATAATGAGTCTGCGACTTACCGTATGTGGCAAGGTTAAGCATCTTTCGATGTGGAGCCGAAGCGAAAGCGAGTGTTAATAGCGCGATTTAGTCGCCTGCGGTAGACCCGAAACCTGGTGAGCTACCCATGGGCAGGATGAAGCTTCTGTAATAGGAAGTGGAAGACCGAACCATTGCGTGTTGAAAAACGCTTGGATGACCTGTGGGTTGGAGTGAAAGGCTAACCAAACCAGGTGATAGCTGGTTCTCCCCGAAATACCTTGAGGGATAGCGTCGGTGAATGCAATTCACGGAGGTAGAGCACTGATTACTTGATGGCCTCTCCCGAGGTACTGAGAGTTATCAAACTCCGAATACCGTGAACGTCACACCGGCAGTCAGACTGCGGGGGATAAGCTCCGTAGTCGAGAGGGAAACAGCCCAGACCGCCAGCTAAGGCCCCTAAATGATAGTTAAGTGGAGAAGGATGTCAGATTGCGAAGACAGCCAGGATGTTGGCTTAGAAGCAGCCACCATTTAAACAAAGCGTAATAGCTGACTGGTCGAGTGGTTTGGCGCCGAAAATGATCGGGGCTAAAACTATCTGCCGAAGCTGCGGGTTATAACTACTGTTATAGCAGTAGGGGAGCGTTGTGTACCGGGTTGAAGGGAAGGTGGAAACCGACCTGGACTGTACACAAGTGATTATGCAGACATGAGTAACGATAAGACAGGTGAGAATCCTGTCCGCCGAAATCCTAAGGTTTCCTGGGGAAGGTTCGTCCGCCCAGGGTTAGTCGGCCCCTAAGGCAAGGCTGAAAAGCGTAGTCGATGGGAAACGGGTTAAATATTCCCGTACCGCTGTACAGGAGTGATGGAGGGACGCAGTAGGTTAATTCAGCCAGCGATTGGAAATGCTGGTCTAAGCGTGTAGGGTATTCCGTAGGTAAATCCGCGGATGTTTGCCTGAGACGTGATGGGACATGGAGCCTTCGGGTGAAGTGGATTGGGTGATACCATGCTGCCAAGAAAAGCTTCTAAACGTTGAATGTAAAGCGACCGTACCAAAACCGACACAGGTAGGAGGGTAGAGTATACCAAGGCGCGCGAGAGAAAGGTTGTTAAGGAACTCGGCAAATTAACCCCGTATCTTCGGAAGAAGGGGTCCTCGTTTGTGTGAGTGATTTACTTACAAAGCACATCTGAGGCGCAGTGAAGAGGCGAAGGCGACTGTTTATCAAAAACATAGCACTATGCGAACTCGCAAGAGGAAGTATATGGTGTGACACGTGACCAATGCCAAAAGGTTAAGGCAAGGGGTTAGCTCTTGAAGCGAAGCTCTGAACCGAAGCCCTGGTGAATGTCGGCCGTAACTATAACGGTCCTAAGGTAGCGAAATTCCTTGTCGGGTAAGTTCCGACCTGCACGAATCGTGTAACGATCTTCGCACTGTCTCAACAACCATCTCGGTGAAGTTGTAGTTCCGGTGAAAATGCCGGATACCCGCGGCAGGACGGAAAGACCCCGTGAACCTTTACTGTGACCTGACATTGGATTTTGGTATTTCATATGTAGGATAGCTGGGAGGCTTTGAAGCATCTTCGTCAGGAGATGTGGAGCCATTGGTGAAATACCAGTTTTGGTATATTGAAATTCTAACTACGATCCCCTGAATCGGGGCGTGGAACAGTGTTTGGGAGTCAGTTTGACTGGGGCGGTTTCCTCCTAAAGAGTAACGGAGGAGCACAATGGTACCCTCAGCATGGTCAGCAATCATGCGAAGAGCGTATAGGTATAAGGGTGCTTGACTGCGAGACCTACAAGTCGAGCAGGTGCGAAAGCAGGTCTAAGTGATCCGGTGGTAGCTAGTGGTAGCGCCATCGCTTAACGGATAAAAGGTACTCCGGGGATAACAGGCTGATGATTGCCAAGAGTCCACATCGACGCAATCGTTTGGCACCTCGATGTCGGCTCATCGCATCCTGGGGCTGGAGAAGGTCCCAAGGGTTGGGCTGTTCGCCCATTAAAGCGGTACGCGAGCTGGGTTCAGAACGTCGTGAGACAGTTTGGTCCTTATCCGCCGTGGGCGCAGGAAGTTTGAAGAGATTAATCCTTAGTACGAGAGGACCAGGATTAACGTGCCTCTGGTGTTCCAGTTGTCGTGCCAACGGCATCGCTGGGTAGCTATGCACGGGAAGGATAAGCGCTGAAAGCATCTAAGTGCCAAGCCCCCTCTAAGATAAGACTTCCCTATGTTCTTCGGAACATCTCAAGGCTCGTTCAAGACTAGGACGTTGATAGGCTGGGCGTGAACGTACAGTGATGTATGAAGCTAACCAGTACTAATTAGCCGTGAGGCTTGATCTTAATATTTTCATATTGAGGCATACGCGCTTCTGTGGTTTTTACAATATTATACAATTGTTTTTCAATTTGAATTTTCCGGTTATCATAGCGAGGAAGAAACACCTGTTCCCATACCGAACACAGAAGTGAAGGGCCTCAGCGGCGATGGTACTAGGGGGTAGACCCTGGGAGAGTAGCACGTAGCCGGTTTTATTTTTAAAGACCTTGGATTTTCGAATCCAAGGTCTTTTTTTTGTTTTAAGCATGTAGATCCGCCTTCCGGCGGTTAGGCTCTCCGAACCATGAAACTCGTAATCGCCACGCGCAATGCGCACAAGCTCGAAGAAATCCGGGCGATATTTAATTTTCAGTCGCTGGCGGTTCTGTCGGCCTTCGATTTTACGGATATTCCCGACGTGGTGGAAGATGGCGATACGCTGGAGGCCAACGCCATTAAGAAAGCCGTAACCATCGCAACGGCAACGGGATATTGGGCCTTGGCCGACGACTCCGGCCTGGAGGTTGCTGCGCTCGGCGGTGCCCCGGGGATCTATTCCGCCCGCTATGCCGGCGAGCATTGCAGCTATGCCGACAACAATGAAAAACTGTTGCGGGAACTCGCTGGAAAACCCGACCGTTCCGCCTGTTTCCGCACCGCAATTGCCCTTTCCGATCCGGAAGGGAACGTTCGGACGGTCGCGGGCGCCTGCCCCGGAAAAATCATCGAAGCACTTAGCGGCGCCAACGGATTTGGCTACGATCCGCTCTTTGTGCCGGACGGCTACTCCGAAACCTTCGCCGAACTCGATGCCGCGCTGAAAAACCGTATTTCCCACCGGGCCAACGCATTGAAAAAGGCTCATCAAGCGTGGGGAGAGCTCCTCTCCAGCCTGTAAGGCTGCGCGCGGTCGTTGGCTGTTTGGGGTTGGGGGTTTGAGGTAAATATGGCTCTCCTCCTTGAGCCGGAACTTGAAACTTCAGTCCTCAAACTTCAGCCGGGAGCTTTGCTCCCTGTAATTTCATGCTACCCATTTCGTTGTTTGGACGATATTCTGGCGTTCAGAGAAGGAGGAGATCATGAAATGGATATGGCGTAGTATTTTGTTTGCGGGGGCGTTCCTGTTCTTTAGTCAGGGGGCTTTTTCGGACTACTGAATTTGGACCGACAAGGCGGGAAAAATCATTGAGGCCGAATATGTTAGCAGCGTCGGCGACAAGGTGGTGCTTCGTAGCAAGGATGGCGCGGAAATCCGGGTGTCGCTGAATACGCTGAGCGAAAAAGACCGCCGCTATGCGATTCTGCAGGCTCCGCCAAGAGTCGCGATCGAAGTGTCGATCGATACGGATCGGGATAACAAGGGGGGTGATGGTCTCCGGGGCGGAGGGGTTCAAATCCAGACGGAATCCATCCAGGCTGAAGTCACCATCAAGAAAACCCGCCCCGCTCCTTACGAAGCGCCCTTGAACGGTGAGTTATACTTGATGGGATCGCCCGAACACCAAGAGGTCTATGTGGTCCTCAGCCGGACGGCGGCCACCTTCCAGTTCAGCGCCGAAAATAAATACGCGCACACCTTTTCCGCCAAACCGGTCAACCTCCGGCAACTTGAAGCGAGCCGGCAGACCGGAGTTGAATATAAAGGCTATCTGGCTGTGGTTACGGACCGTACGGGGGCGATCCTCGAATTGAAAGGCAGCAAGCGCGACTTCCGGGAAAATGCGGAAGCCATCATGGGGTCAGAGTGCGGAACCGTATTTGATGAGGCTTTTGCCGAAGTTGAGACGGGCAAGAAGAAAAAACCGGCCGCTAAAAAATTTCCCGCCATCAAAAAACAGTTCCCGGCCGCTCGTACTGATTGGGTGAACATTTCACAACCGGCTTCAACAGCAAGTTCAAGGCCGGCGATCTTTCGGCGAAGGTGTGAAGCGGCTGGAATAAGCCCTGTTTCGCAAGCAGGGTCAAAGGCGGGAGCCGGGATCGAGGCTCCCGATTCAGCATTTTGCCCCCAAATCATTTTGCCCCGGCTGGCCGGGGCGTCTATATTCGGCGCTTCGATTTCAGTTTTAAGCATTAAGTTTTAAGTGGTTAAGTTGTGGAACCGGGGCGGCGATCCTGTCTATCCTGTTGAACCCGTTCAAAAACCACAGGGAGAAAGAAATGATTACAGCCATCAGCCCGATCGATGGGCGCTATGCATCCAAGGTGTCCGAACTCACCGAATGTTTTTCCGAATACGCCCTCGTGCGCAACCGCGTACGCGTCGAAGTCCTCTGGCTCATGGCGCTCTGCGCCGAGGAAGGCATTGCCGAATGCCGCGCACTGACCTCCGCGGAACAGACCCTGCTCATGGGCATTGTCGACGACTTTACCCCGCAGAAAGCCGAAGCGGTCAAAACAATCGAGCGCACCACCAACCACGATGTCAAGGCGGTCGAATACTACCTTAAGCAAAAGATTGAAGGCACCACGCTCGAAGAACTTTCCGAGTTTTTGCACTTTGCCTGCACCTCCGAGGACATCAACAACCTCTCCCACGCCCTCATGCTCAAGGACGGCCTCGCCGCGCTGCTGCCGCACCAGCAGGAAATCATCGATAGTCTCAAAGGCTTTGCCCGTGAATGGAAATCCGTTCCGATGCTTGCGCGCACCCACGGGCAGACCGCTTCGCCCACCACCATCGGCAAGGAACTGGCCGTCTTCGCCGATCGCCTCGCCCTGCAGAAACAAAAGACCGAAGCCGTCGAAATTCTCGGCAAGCTCAACGGTGCCGTCGGCAACTTCAACGCGCACCTTTCCGCCTATCCGGCCGTCGACTGGCCGGCGCTCGCCAAGGGCGTTATTGAGGGGCGGTTGGGCCTCAAGCAGAATCTCTTCACCACCCAGATCGAGTCGCACGACTACATGGCCGAAATGTTCGATGCCATCAGCCGCTTCAACACCATCCTCCTCGACATCGACCGCGATATCTGGACCTACATCTCCATGGGCTACTTCGGTCAGAAGACCGTGAAAGGGGAGGTCGGGTCCTCCACCATGCCGCACAAGGTCAACCCCATCGACTTCGAGAATTCCGAAGGCAACCTCGGGTTGGCCAATGCCCTCTTCGGGCACCTCTCCGCCAAGCTGCCGGTCTCGCGCCTGCAGCGCGACCTCACCGATTCCACCGTCCTGCGTAACATGGGCGTCGGCTTCGGTTACAGCATAATTGCCTACCTCTCCACGCTCAAAGGCCTCGGCAAGCTCCAGCTGCGCGAAGAGAACCTCGCGTCCGACCTCGACAATGCCTGGGAAGTGCTCGCCGAGCCCATCCAGACCGTCATGCGCAAGGCCGGCATCGAAAAGCCCTACGAAAAGCTCAAGGATCTCACCCGCGGGCAGGATAAAATCACCCAGGAAATCATCCAGCAGTTTGTGAAAACGCTCGAGCTCGACGAGGCCGACAAAAAGCGCCTCCTCGAAATGTCCCCTGCCTCTTACATCGGCATGGCGGAAACCATTGTGGATGGACTTGGTTGATCGCTGTTGGTTGTCTGTAGGCCTGGTCCCCGATCGGGCTTTTTATTTTCACCACAGAGCACGCAGAGGATCACAGAGGGAATAATTGAGACGGGATTTGCAAGATTGTCAGGACAGGCGGTTCGTGCTGGCAGAGGTGTCATAATCCCGTTCGTCCGATTGATCCTGTCAAACCCTTGTGGCGCCCGTTCGCCCGCCCATTCCTTAGAGTCCTCTGTGGTTATTTGTTTCCTGTCGGCGGGGGAAGTCGATGCGGATTAGGGCTCGGCAGGGGCGGCGAAATATTGTTTAGTTTCCCGAAATACACAGGTTTGCTAACTAGGAGAGGGGTGACTATGGAAATCAAGGACATCAAGCGCATCGTCGAGCTGATGAAGAACAACGATCTGACCGAGTTCGCGATGAAGGATGAAGATTTTGAATTGGCAATGAAGCGCGGTGGCGATGAACCCCAGGTGGTCTATGCTGCCGCGGCCCCGATTGCGGCGGCTCCGGCCCTGGCCCCAGCTCCGGCAACAGCCCCTGCAGCGGCTCCGGCGGCAGACGAAGATGAAGGATTGATCGAAATTCCGTCGCCGATTGTTGGAACGTTCTATAGCAAGCCGGCGCCGGAGGCGAATAATTTTGTGAAGGTGGGCGACGAGATTTCGGCAGATTCCGTGGTCTGCATTGTGGAAGCGATGAAGGTGATGAACGAAATTAAGGCCGAAGTAACGGGCGTCATCAAGAAGATCCTGGTGGACGACACCTCGCCGGTTCAGTATGGCCAGCCGCTCTTCCTCGTTGAACCCAAATAAGGGAGCCGTTCATGTTTAAGAAGGTATTGATTGCCAACCGCGGCGAAATTGCCCTGCGCATTATCCGCGCCTGCAAAGAGCTGGGGGTGCGTTCCGTCGCCGTCTATTCCGAGGCCGACGCGGACTCGCTGCACGTGCAAATGGCCGACGAGGCCATCTGTATTGGCCCTGCCGCCGCCACCGAAAGCTATCTGAAGATCACCAACATTATCAGTGCGGCGGAAGTGGCGGACGTGGATGCCATTCATCCAGGCTACGGCTTCCTGGCGGAAAACGCGCACTTCGCCGAAATCTGCGCCAACTGCAACATTACCTTCATCGGCCCGTCGCCGGACTGCATCCGCAACATGGGCGACAAGGCGATTGCCCGCGCCACCATGAAGGCGGCCGGCGTGCCGATCACGCCCGGTTCCGACGGCATTCTGAAGGATTCCGACGAAGCGCTGCACCTCGCCCAGAAAATGGGCTATCCCGTTCTGATGAAGGCCGTCGCCGGCGGCGGCGGCAAGGGCATGCGCGTGGCGCGCAACGATGTTTCGCTGGTGCAGGGCTTCATGGCGGCCGCGGCGGAAGGGGAGGCCTCGTTCGGCAATCCCGACCTGTTCATGGAAAAATACATCGAGTCCGCCCGCCACGTTGAAGTGCAGATCATCGGCGATAAGCACGGCAACGTCTGCCATCTGGGCGAGCGCGACTGCTCGATCCAGCGCCGCCACCAAAAGCTGGTGGAGGAGGCGCCGTGCCCGACGCTGACCGACGAGGAGCGCGAGGCGCTCGGCGCGACCGCCGTCAAGGCCGCGAAGGCCGTCAACTACGACAGCGCCGGCACCCTCGAATTCCTCTATGACGAAACCGCGAAGCAGTTTTACTTCATGGAAATGAATACCCGCATCCAGGTGGAGCATACCGTTACCGAGGAAGTGAGCGGCATCGACTTGATGAAGGAACAGATCCTCGTGGCAGCCGGCGAAAAGCTGTCGTTCACGCAGGATGAAATGGTCATCCGCGGCCACGCGATCGAGTATCGCGTGAACGCGGAAGATCCCTACAACAACTTTACGCCATCGCCGGGCCTGGTCGAAGCGGTTCATTTTCCGGGCGGCCCGGGCATCCGCATCGATTCGCATGTCTATTCCGGCTACACGATCTCGCCCTACTACGACAGCATGATCGGCAAGATCATCGCCACGGGCAAGGATCGGAACGAGGCGCTCCAGCGCATGCGCCGCGCGCTCGAAGAGTTCACCATTAATGGCCCGCACACCACGGTGCCGCTGGGCGAAGCGCTGATGGTGGATGGACGGTTCGTGGAAGGTACCTATAATACAGCCTACCTCGAAAAGTTCATGCACGAGGTTTTTCTTAATTCGTAACTATCGACAAGGAGCATAGAAATGAAAGATCAAGCAGGCAACGCAGTGGCTGATCCCCGGGAGTTCGCAGTGGCAGAACCGGCGGGTTCCGACTATGGGCAGATCCGCATCAACAACAACGTGGTCGCTATTATCGCGCACGAAACCGCCAAACGGGTTCCCGGCGTCGTGGAACTGCACGGCAACCTGGCCGACGACCTGGCCGGCATCATCGGCAAGAGGGCCAAGGATAAAGGCATCCGCATCGAAAAGGAAAACGAGGAGCTGCTCACGATCGACCTGACGGTGGTGCTCGAGTTCGGCGTCCGCATTCCGGACATCTGCGTGGAACTTCAATCCGCGGTCAAGGACGCCGTGGAGACCATGACGGGCCAGCAGGTCTATGCGGTCAACATCGTGGTTCAGGGCATCCGCCATCCGGAAGAAAAGAAAAACGAGGACTAGGCCCATGAATACCCTGATCAAGAAAGCCGCAGATATGGCTCTGGCGTTGGTCCTGCTGGCGGTCGGGGGCTGGATCATCTATAGCAGTTGGTTCGATGCGGAGGCGAAGGATCGGGTTTTCGATCTGATCCAGAACTCCCCGTTCCTCAGCACGGGCGTGGGCCTGGTGCTGATTCTTTCATTCCTGCTGCGGCTGTCCGCCGGCTGCCGCCGCGGGAAGAAGGACTCCTACATCAACTTTCAGGCCGACGATGGCAGCGTGGGCATCAGCACCAAGGCCATCCAGGATTTCATCGAGCGCGTCGGCAAGGAGTTTGCCGCGGTCAAGAGCATCGATTCCAAGCTGCTCCCGACCAAGGGCGGGTTGGATATTGCCCTGGACGTGAGGGTACTCTCCGGCAACAAGATTCCCGAACTGTCCCATGTCCTGCAGCAGCGGGTGCGCGAAAGTGTGCGTGAATCGCTCGGCCTCGAGGAAATCCGCAACATTACCATCAAGGTGCAGGAAATCATTGGCGACCCGGCCCGACCAGCGCCGGCGGAAGAACGATAACCTCTCCGATAGGCTTCAATCATGGATCTTCAAAAAATTCAGTCCGAATCGCGCGCCGTCGCGGACCAGGTCTTCAGCGAACTGGCACCCGTCATCGAAACCATCACGCAGGCCATGGCGGACGGTCTTCGGGCCGGCAACAAGATCATGGCGTGTGGCAATGGGGGCAGTGCGGCCGATGCGCAGCACTTTGCCGGCGAACTGGTCAACCGCTTTCTGCTTAACCGGCGGCCCTATGCCGGCTTGGCGCTCAATACGGATGCCGCGGTGCTGACCTCGATCAGTAACGATTTTTCCTACAGCGAAATCTATTCAAAGCAGGTGCAGGGGCTGGGGCGTCCCGGCGATATCCTGGTGGGATTTTCCACGTCCGGCAATTCGGAGAATATTCTCAAGGCCTTTGAGGCCGCCCGGGAAATGGGCATCGCAACCGTCGCCTTTACCGGCGGCAGCGGCGGGCGGATGCTGGAATGGGCCGATCACGCATTGCTGGTTTCCAGCTCGTCGCACACGCCGCGCATCCAGGAGGGCCACGAGCTGATGATGCACCTGATTTGCGAACGTCTGGAAGAGCTGATGGAAGGCGCGGGGTAGCCCGCTCCACGCATGATGGGAAACCCTGCACCTCTCCGCATTCCTCTTTCAACGCTGTGCGCGATCCTTTTTCTGTTCGGTCTAACCGGCTGTCTCACCCTGTCCGATGGAACGCCACCCGGCCCCTGGCACGATGCCTACGAGCCCATTGACGATGTCGAGTCGGTGGCGTTTATCTCCAATGCCCTGGCGCGGGCGGTAGCCGAGTTCGGCGAGCCTGTCATTCCGGTCAATCAGGTGCTCCTGCGCCGCTCGAAGAAGGTCGCCGCCGCGCGGCGCTATCGGATGGGCGAAGACTTTTCGCTGACCGAATGCATCGATTCAACCAATGGGGTGTTTGTCATCTATCTGGCGGTGGATCCGGGACACCGGAACTACTTCCCGTTGCTGGGGCATGAATGCCTCCATCTGTTGCGCCCCTATATTATTGATTGGTATATGGAGGGCATGGCCACGCTTTTTTCCGAGCAGTTCTGTGCGGAGCTAAACCTTCCATGGGGGGATTGGAAGCGGCATTTCATGCGGACCCGCCGCGAGCCCTATGCGCTGTCATACCGTATGATGATGCACCTCAACGAAGCCTTCCCCGAGGCATATCCCGCTTTGATTCAGCATACGGCAACGGACGGAAGCGATCCGGCATGGCGGCGCATCGATATTGATGCCTGGTTAAACAGCCTGCCCCCGGAAAAGCGCGCCGATGCGCTGGAAATTATTGCGGGCTACACCAAGGCCTTGCAGCGGAATATCAGTGCGCAATACCATTTTACGGTGCCTGAAGCGCTGAAGTGAGATCCGCCTAGGTCAACGGTATGCGGTGCAAGACCGCATGTTCCGTTCCCCGCGCGGTGCGTTCACTTTGGAAGAGCAGAATTTCCGTGATGGTGGTGCCGCCCAGTTCGATTTCGGCGGCCTTTTCCAGTTTTTGCATGAGGCTGGGCAGATGCGCGGCGGACTTCACACGTCCCAGCGTCAGGTGGGGCGAGAAGGGTTTTTCATCAAACGCGCTATTCTCGGTCCGCAAGGCGTCGATGATTTTTTGCTGCGCCTCCAGCAACGCCGGGCAGGGTTCGATCCCGGCCCATATCACGCGGGGATGCCGGGAGTGGCCGAATGTGCCGGTGCCGTGGACTTTCAACTCGAAGGGCGCCCTCGCCTGTAATGCTTGATCCAGCGCGGTTTTAATCGGTTCGATTCGGTCCTCCTCAACCTCGCCCAGAAAGGCGAGCGTCAGATGCATCGCATGGGGTTTGACCCAGCGCACATCGGCATGGGTTTTTTTCAGCTTTCGCTGCAGCTCAAAGAGCCGGGTGCGGATTTTCTCGTTGAAATCAATGGCGATGAATACTCGTACGGTTTCCATTTGAAACCCCTCCCTTTCCCGAGCAGTATTCTAGCTGTCATGGTTGAAATAATCAAAGGCGATATTACAACGCTGGAGGTCGACGCCATTGTGAACGCGGCCAACCAGACGTTGCTGGGCGGCGGCGGAGTGGATGGGGCCATTCATCGCGCGGCCGGCCCCGGACTGCTGGCTGAATGCGCACGGCTCGGGGGATGTGCGATGGGCGATGCCAAGATAACGAAGGGATACCAGCTGCCGGCCAAGCATGTGATCCACGCGGTGGGCCCGGTTTGGCATGGCGGCGGGCGGGCCGAGGATGATCTGCTCGCAGCTTGTTATGGCACGGCCCTGCGGCTGGCCGGGGAGCTTGGGTTAAAGTCCATTGCCTTTCCGTGCATCAGCACGGGCATCTACCATTTTCCTTTCGAGCGGGCCTGCCGGATTGCCTTGCGGGAAATCTTTGCGGCGGTGGAGCGGGGCTCTTCGGTGGAAGAGGTGTATTGCGTGTGCTTTTCGGAACGCGACTTCCAGGCTTATCAAAGCCTTCTGCAGGAAGGAGCCTAGGCCACTTCGATGGTGTTGCCTTCGAAGGCGACTACCTGCCCCGCGCGAATCTTGCACCGCTTGCGGGTTTCCAGTTCGCCATCGACAGTGACGAGTCCCTGTGCGACGACTTCCTTGCCTTCGCCGCCGGACATGACTAGGTTTACCGCCTTCAGCAGCTTGCAGAGTTCAATGTATTCGTTGCTGAGTTCAAACGTCATGCGCCGGCCTCTTTCCGGAGATGGCGAACGAGTTCAACATCCCTGTAGGCTATGCGGCGGCGGGTGTAGTGCGCGGTCACCTTTTCTTCAAGGTGCTCCCAGTCGTCAGCCGTGGGGGGCGTGTCATAGTCCCACAGTTCCTCGTCGGAGCGTTTGAACTGCCACTTGAGCGTTCCCGGACCGGGAAAGCGGACGCGGACCTTGCGTTTGATGCCGCCGTCGATTCTTTCTACCCATTCAATCTCACGTTTTTTCACATGGAGCCTCTGCTTGTTTCGCGCAAAGGCGGATTATTTGGGGTAAAACCAGCGCCCGGCAGTGCCGGCAATGATGCAGATACCGGCAATGATGATGCCGACGACCGGGAGCAGCGTGCGGCGCTGGGCCAGGACGACATCGTATTGCGCTTGTTCCCGCAGGAAGTAGAAAATCGCACCGGATACCACCAGTGAAATGATGGCGATCCAGCATAGGAATACGGTGGGAAGAAATTGATCTCTTCTAGATCTCATAATAGGAAACATTTAAGTACAGGTTATGGGTATTAATCAAGGGGAAACCGGCCGAATATAGTCCTGATGGATCCAGCCCTTCTTGCCGTCGTATTGGACCTCGACCCAGCCCTTGGGATCGACCGCCTGTTGGCGGACGAGCGCGGCCAGCGGCAGCTTGTAATGGGCGGTGCTACCGTCCACCGGTCCATAGAGGGCCGTTGCGCCCGACTTCACAACCACCCACTCCGGATGTTCCTGCAAGCCATGCCAGTGCCACCACCCGCCGGCCGCGACAAGGATGAGGGCCGCCGGAATCAGGCTGATTTGGAGCAACACCCGCTTGGCCGGCCGGATTAGGATCCCGAGCAAGACCAGCAGCGTGAACAGGAGGTAGCTTCCGATGGCGACCTGAAGCCACTCGGTGGTGGACGCGGTATTGAAAATCCGTTGCGGCAGTCCGGCGGCAGGTGCGGCGGCCCCGGCGGTATTCAAGGCAAAGTGCAGGTTGGCCCGGATATCGGGATCGCGTGGTGACAGATACCACGCCTTGCGATAGTGCCATACCGCTTGGGGGAGATCGCCTTTTTTGAAGCTGGCATTGGCGAGATTATAGTGCACCTCGACATTCACAACCCCGTTGCTGAGCAACCCTTCATAGAGCGCGCGGGCTTCGACATAGCGGCCGGCATCGTAGGCCGCCTGGGCCTCATGGAAGGGAGCCTCGAAAGCGGAGGCGGAAAGGAGGGTGAGCGCGAGGGCGGCTATGGTGTGGCATCGTTTCTTCACAGCTTGATCCTTTCGCATTTCTTGAGCGTATGCGTCAGCTGGTGCAGCAGGCTCTTCATTTCGCTCTTCGAATGGGTTCCATCCCCCAATCCATATCGCCGCTGCTCGATGGTGTTGAAGAGGGCGCCGAGGGCCTCGCCTTCCTGTGGAATGTGGCGGAGGACGGTTTGTAGCGTAACGTCTCCGGGGGCCAGATTGAGACGGTGGCCAAAATAGTCGGTCAAGGCCGCCCACAGCGCTTCATAGAAAATCGCCCCGTCGCCCTTGCGCAGGGCCTGCTCCGCCCGCTGCACATGCTGCCGCGCCGCCTTGGGGGCCAGTTGCCGGCGCGCGCGCCCGACATCGCTGGCCAAGGCATCGCGCCGGCCGGCCAGGCCGGCCACCGCGATCAGGCACAGGGCGGGCACCGGCAGTAGAACATACAGCCACGCGGTACGTTTCTTTGCGCGGCCGCCCGTTTGCTTCCACGCCTTGGGCGCGGACTTTAGATAGACGATATCCCGTCCCAGCACCTGCGTCTCGGGCTGGATGGTGCCTAGCGTGGGGGTGATAATCTGTGCGGCTTGTTGCAGTGCGGGTTCGACCGTTACCGGGAAGGGGCCTTCGGTCTGCGTTCGGAAGTCCGCGGTTTTGGTATTAAAATAGGAGAATGCAATCGCCGGAATATGCGTCACCTGTTCCGATTTCGGGATCAGTACCTGTTCGAAGCGGACCTCGTTCGGGTTCTGTGTGGAAAGGGTGCGCGGCTCGTACAGCTTGAAGTCGTGGTTGGCTTCCAGAACCGGCGGTGCGATGTGGTTGATGTTGCCGGTGCCGGTTATGCGCATTTTGACGGTGATCGGTTCGCCGGCCTTGACCCGGGTCGGGCCCACCTCCACCTCAAAATCAAAAAGGCCCACCCCGCCGGTATAGCTTTCCGGCCGTTGCTCGGTCGGAACCGGCTGAACATCGACTTGGAGGGCATTGCAGTCCAGCGCGATGGGGCGGGTTTCCTGCCGCCCGAAAAAGTCGCCGAAGAACGGGTCGTCAAGGCCGTAGGAGCGGCGGTGCTGGCGAGGAACCACCACCCGGACCTGGATTTCCGGCTGGAAGGTAAAGGTGCCGGAAGTCAATGTTGCGGCGGTGCTGCGCAGGGTGTAGACCTTGAAAATGGTTTGGCCGCGGACCTGGCGGCGCGGGCCGGTCAGCTTCCATTGCAATTCCCCGGCCAGGCCGCTTTCCGGCAGGCCGCCCTGCAGGCTGAAGTTGCCGTCGATCTGCACGCCATCCCGGATGTATACATCCACCTTCAGGCCGAAGGGTTCGTGAACATAGGGCGATGCGCGGTCGGTCGAAATCTGCGCAAACATGATTTTGGAAATCTGCTGCGCTTCCGCGTCGTTGGATTTCTTGATCACCCGCAGTTGAGCGGAAAGGTCTTTTGCGCCCCCCTTGTACTTGCAGGTCACGGGGCCGATGGTGAAATCGCCCACCTTGGTGGGGGTCACCAGATAGGTATGGGTGATTTTGGACGAGCGCTTGAAATTGGTGATCTGAGTCTGGGATTGCTGCCCCTGATATTGGATGTTCAGCCCATCGACCGGCGGGATCTCGACCGCATCGCCCTTGGTGTCGATAAACTCGATCTGCAGGACCGCGCGGTCGAGCAGGCTGATCAATTGCGGCCGGAGCCGCATGCGCACATCCGCCGCAAAAGCGCTGGCCCCAAGCAGAAGGCTTCCAATGACTGGAACTAGAATATTTCTTAAATTACGCATTCCGGATGACTTGTTATGCTTCTACCAATCCTTGTCGACCTTCACCGGTGCTCCCATGACGGGATGTAGCTGTAAACGCTTATTCTGCTCTTCCTGCCGCATGGCGTCGAGCAGTTGCTTGGCTTCATCCTCGGTCATCTGTTCCGCGGGCGGGGGGGCGTCCTGCGCGGGATCCGAATCCTGTTGGTTCTGTTCCGGATCCTGATGGTTGTCTTGCTTTGGCGGTTGCTCCTGCTGCTCCTGTTGATCCTGCTGGTTGCCTTGGTTGTTCTGTTCCTGTTGTTGTTCGAGCAGTTCCTTCAGGCGCTTGAGCTTCCCGTCATCCGGATAGCGGGCGAGCCCTCTTGCCACCAGGTTGCTGGCGCCACTGGCATCGCCGTGGATATACCTGCTGGCTGCCGGATGAAAGTAGGTTGGATCGGCTTCGCCAGTCGCCGCATGGGCCCATGCCGCGGCCAGCCCCAACAGTATCAGGATGGATCGTTTCATTTTCATTCCACAATATTCAAGGAGGAGAGTTCCCGGATAATTTTCAGCACCGCCTGGTTCTTCTGGATCGTCTCCTCATACCTCTTCTTTAAGTCCGGCTTTATATCGAAGGCATATTTCCGCTCGTCCGTCTCGGTGGTCAACCGTTGGACGGCCAGCATGTACTGGTAGTCCTCAATCTGCCGGAGGGCCGTCTTAAGATCATGCTCCGCCGCGTCGACCGACAAGGCGAGCATCTCCAGCCGCTCGACCACATTGGGCAAATAGTGCTGCGCCGGCCCATGGTTTGGATCAACGTTTTCGAGAATATGTTCAAATTGCTTTTTAGCCTGCCGGTAATGCGTTTTTGCATCCTTCGCCTTGTATTCCTTTAGCAGCTCTTCCGCCCGGTCATAGGACCATTTCCCTTGGTTGAATTCCAGTGTCAGCCAGAGGTGCAGCGCCTTTTCATAGTTGCGCTTGGAATCGAGGTCTGCGGGGTTCAGCAGGATGGCCTTTTCATACAGGTCCGCTGCCCGGAAGGCCAGTTCGGCCGCGAGGCCGATCTGTTCGGGGCCGGTCAGGATGGTGGTGCGCGCCAGCAGGGCATTGCCGCGGTTGAAGTAGGCCTTGGCCTGCAGCTCCAGATCGGTCGTGCGCAACGCCTCGTTGAAGGCCTCGGCCGCCGCTTCGAAATCGCCGGCGCGATACTGGGCATTGCCGAGGTTGTAGTTGCCGATGGCTGGGAATTCGAGCGCGGTTTTTTCGAGCATCTCAACCGCGTTGGTGTAGTCGCCGGCCCGGTAGGCCTTCAGCCCCTTGCGCATCGCCGACCGGGGCGTATCTTCCGCAGAGGCTGTTGCACTCATGAAGAACCACAGATACACACAGAGGCACGCAGATTTTCTTATATTGAATCCGTGTCGATCGGTGTTCATCCGTGGCTCCTTCTTTTTACTGGGCGGATGCTGGCTTCGATCAGCAGAAGCAGTAGTGCAGCACCGATAAACCACGGGAAGCGCTCCTGCCAGATTTTGGCCAAGCGCGATTCGCGCTCTTCGCGTTGCAATTCGGCGATGCCCTGCTGGTAAACGCGCTCCAGCCCAAAGTCGCCCGGCGCGGAGCGCACATAGAAGCCGCCCGTTTCCAGCGCGAGGCGTTCGAGCAGGCGTTCCTCCAGCGAACTCTTGACCACATGGCCGGCGGAATCCTTCACAAACCCGTCCGCGGTTTGGATCAATTCCCCTTGCCGCGTGCCGACGCCGATGCTGAAGACGCGGATGTTTTCCGCTTTGAGGCGGGGCAGCAACTTGAGCGGATCCTCCGTCCCCGGATTATCTAGATGTTCGCCGTCGGAAATCAGAATGAGCACCTTGTCGGACTGCGTTTCCTTCTCAAAGCTTTCGATCGACTTCTCCAGCGCTTGATGCAGATCCGTTCCGCCGACCGGGATGATGCCGGCATAGACATCGTCGAGCATCATCAGGAAGGCGGCATAGTCGATCGTGGCCGGGCATTGCAGGAAGGCCCCGCCCGCGAAGGCCACGAGGCCGATGCGGTCGCCCCGCAATTCCTTCACCAAGTCGCGCACGCCCCACTTGGCCTGCTGCAGGCGGTTGGGTTTGATGTCCTGCGCCAGCATGCTTTTCGAGGTGTCGAGCGCGACGATAATGCTCAAGCCGCGCTGTTTCACCTCTTCCCAACGGGAGCCCCATTGGGGGCGGGCCGCGGCAACGATGGCCAGACCGACGGCCAGGATCCGCAACCCGTTTTTTACGCGGCGGCGGCGGGGCGAAAAGCCCGGCAGCAGGGTGGGCCATAATCCGCGTTCGGCCATTCGGGCGAGCAAGCCTTCGCGCCGGCCGATCATCCAGCCCGTCACCGCCAGCAACGGGAGCAGGGCCAGCAGCCACAGCAGGATATCCTGTTCACCCCACTTCATTACGGCAACCTCCCGATGCGAGATAGAGACAGGATTTGCTCAAGCCCGAGGAAAAGAATCCCGGCCATAATCCAGCCTTTGGCACTTTCTTCAAAGCGGGTGAACCGTTCCATTTCAATCTCTGTTTTTTCCAGCTGGTCGATTTGGGCATAGATCGCCTCCAGCGTTTCCAGGTCGCGCGCGCGGTAGAATTTGCCGCCGCTGGCTTGGGCGATCTTGGTCAGGGATGCCTCGTCAACCTGTTGGCGCTGCATGAAGAATCCGGTGCGCGCCCCGCCGGCGCCGACGGCATAGATCTTAATATTCAATGCTTCGGCGGCCCGCGCCGCATTTTCGGGGGAGAGCGTGCCAAAGTTGTTGGCGCCATCGGTCAGCAGAATAATCAGTTTGCTCTGGGCTTCGCTGTCGCGCAAGCGGTTGACGGCCGAGGCGATCCCGTCGCCGATGGCCGTGCGGGAGCCATCGAGCATGCCGGTATGCAGCCCGCCCATGCGCTGGACCAGCCAGTCGTGGTCGAGGGTGAGCGGGGCGACGGCATAGGGGAGCGAGGCAAAACCCACCATGCCGATCCGGTCGTTGGGCCGTTTTTCGAGAAACCGTTCAATCACATTCTTGGCGGCCTCGAGGCGGCTCATGCGCTGGCTGAATCGGATGAAATCCCGGGTGTCCATCGATTCTGAGAGGTCGAGGAGCAGGATGATATCGACCGCTTCGGTGTGTACGCGGCTTTCCTGCAGGCCGCGCTGCGGGCGGGCCAAGGCGATCACCAGGCAAACCAAACCCAGGGCATAGAGAAGCGGCAGCACGGGTTGCAGCCGGATCCGCCAGCTGGCCGGCAACCCGTCCAGCGGCTGGGTGCTGCTGAATTGCATCGACTGCTTCTTCAGCATGCGGAGCCTCAGCCAAACCAGCAGGGGAACCAGTAGCAACAGCAACAACAGGATGGGGTGGGCAAAGCGCATTTTTATTAGCTGCAAAAGAGCGCAAGGGACGCAAAAGAAAACACGACGGATCGTATTATGGGGATAACGGGTGAACGATGGGACTGGGTCATTACGAATTTTTGTATCTGGAATTTATAGGAACCAAAATTAATGAGTAGGCCATGCTCCATGTTAGCAGACCGAAGGTAGCCGAGGATTTGGGCTTTGTGCTCTTCCGCGAAGGTTTTGCAGGCTTTGAGCTCAACAATCAGTAGATCTTCAATCATCAGATCTGCGTAGTAATCGCCGATCTCGGTTCCATCCTCATCATAGACCTTTAAGGGGTGTTGTTGTTTTACTTTCAGCCCGGCTTTTTGAAGGCGGTGGACCAGCGCGTTTTCGTAGACCTTTTCAAGATGTCCGGTTCCGAGGTACTCGTGAATGGCATAAGAAGTTTCTCTGACCAGATCGCACAGATCCTTGATTCTAGTATCCATTACCCCTCCTCCCCTTTGAGTTCCTTGCGTTCTCTTGGGGCTAATTCTTCCGTCTGTTTGGTTTCTTCGACAAACTGGTGGGTGGTGTCGAAGGCGGCTTCCATGGTGGTGCGGTCGGGGTGGCCCTTGGCGAACTTGACCATGTCGGCCTGGCGCATGAAGGCCTGCAGAATATTGCGCTGGGCGCCGTCCAGCTCGGCGGATTGGCTCATGTCCGCCACGATCTCTTCGGTGGTGCCCTCCGGCGCATTCAGCCGGAAGCGGCCTTCGAGATAGGTGCGCAGGATCAGCGAGAGTTCGGTGTAGAAGGGATTGCATTCGCCCTTTTCGAGCAACCCCTTGTTCTTGAGGGCTGCGAGGGCGTGCCGGGCGATAATATGCGGCGGGATGGAGGGGACTTCGGCTATTCCGACGGGCCGGCCTTTCAAGGCTTTGGAGGTGAGGAGTCCAATCAGGAACGCCGTGGCGGCCACGAGCAGTGAAATCCAGATCCATGGCGGAATGCGGCCCGGCAACGGGTGCACCGGTTTGATGTCGGCAATCTCGGTCGAGGAATCTGCGGAGAGCGTCGACTCCACCGTTAGGGTAATCGGGGGAAAGGCGGTTGTGAATGTTTGGGGCCCCGCACGGCACGTGATGGCCTGGGTGGAAACCACCTGTTCGCCGGTCCGGAACGAGGTTAGCGAATATCGGATTTCGGTTTGGGTTAACCCATCTTCGCGCGGAATGTTTGCCCAGTCGCGCTTCAGCAGGATGAGATCCTTTTCCCGGCCGAGCTCCGGGAACTCCAGAATGCCGTTGGTTGGAAAGTAGGCGGTAACGACCAACTCGACCGGATCACCTACATGAATGGTTTGGCGGTCGATGGAATATTCCACGGTCAATTGGTCCCGCGGAATGGCCTTCGGCTCCTCCGGCTTGCACCCGAAAACCCCCAGCGTGGAAATGATCGCGCAAAGACGCAAAGGCGCAAAGCAGGGGCTAGGGTTTCGTCTCTGCGTCTTTGCGTCTTTGCGCGAGATGTCGTAGTTCTGCATGGCTTTTATCGGCGCTGGGCACGTTGGCGGAAGAATTTGATGAATTGCTTGTCGTAGGGCTCGCCGGCAAAGAGGCGGATGGTATCGATCCCGGCCTTGCGGTGCATTTCATCGACCGACTCGGCGCGGCGGGTTTGCTCAAGGGCGAGCTGTTCGCGGACCTTGCGGCTGGAGGTGTCGACCAGCCGGGATGCGCCGGTTTCGGCATCGTGCCAGTTGATCACGCCAATGTCCGGCCAGACGGTTTCGTGCTTGTCGCCAATGACTACGCTGATGAGGTCGTGGCGCCGCGCCGAGGTTTTCAGGAGCTTTTCGTAGTCGTCGTTAAACATGAAGTCGGAGATGAGGAAGGTGACGTTTTTGCGGGGGCTGACGTGGTTGAGATAGTCGAGCGCCGGCGCCACGTTGGTTCCCTTTCCCTGCGGCTCGTGCGAAAGCATTTCGCGGATGAGGCGCAGCACGTGCCGCGTGCCCTTTTTCGGCGGAATATATTTTTCCACCTCTTCGGAAAAGAGGATCAACCCGATGCGGTCGTTGTTGCGGATGGCGGAAAAGGCCAGGACGGCGGCGACTTCCGCGGCCAGATCGCGTTTCATCTGGTGGCCGCTGCCGAACAGATGCGAGGCGCTGATGTCGACGACGAGCATCACGGTCATCTCGCGCTCTTCGACGAACTTCTTGATGTGCGGCGCGCCGGTGCGGGCGGTGACGTTCCAGTCAATGGAGCGGATGTCGTCGCCGGGCACATATTCGCGGACTTCGTCGAACTCCATGCCGCGGCCTTTGAAGGTGGAATGGTACTGCCCCGCAAACACGTCGTTCACGGCGTGCTTGGTGCTGATTTGGATTCTTCTGACTTTATTCAGAAGCTCTTTATGATCGAGGGAATGGCTCATGGTATTAACGGGTAATTCGTAATGCGTAAGGGAAATTACGCATCACTCGTTACGGATTACGGCACCGGAATTTCGCTCAAAATTTTCTCAATCAGATCTTCGCTGGTCAGCTCGTCGGCCTCGGCCTCGTAGGAGACGATCACGCGGTGGCGCAGCACGTCGGCCGCGATGGATTTGACGTCCTGCGGCGTGACGTAGCCGCGGCCCTGCATGAAGGCGTGGGCGCGGGCGCCCATGGTCAGGTAGATGGTGGCGCGCGGCGATGCGCCGTATTGGATATAGTCGGCGATATCGAGGTTGTACTGTTCCGGCTCGCGCGTGGCGAATACGATGCTGAGGATGTAGTCCTTGATCTTTTCGTCGAGGTAGATCTCGTCGACGATTTGGCGCGCCTGGAGAAGTTCGTCGGGATGCAGCACGGCGTTGACGGGAATCTCGGTGTTGGAGCGGGCCATGCGGTCGAGGATGCGGCGCTCTTCCTCGAGGGTCGGATAGCCGACTTTGAGCTTGAGCATGAAGCGGTCGACCTGCGCCTCGGGCAGGGGATAGGTGCCTTCCTGCTCGATGGGGTTTTCGGTGGCCATCACGAGGAACGGGGTGGGCAGCTTGAAGGTTTGGTCGCCGATGGTGACTTGCCGTTCCTGCATGGCTTCGAGCAGGGCGCTTTGCACCTTGGCGGGGGCGCGGTTGATTTCGTCGGCCAGGATCACGTTGGCGAATACGGGGCCTTTTTTGATGATGAAATCGCCGTCCTTCTGGTTGTAGATCAGCGTGCCGATGAGGTCGGCGGGCAGCAGGTCGGGCGTGAATTGGATGCGCTGGAAGGAGGTGTCGAGCGCGGCGGCCAAGGTGTTGATCGTTAGGGTTTTTGCGAGGCCGGGCAACCCTTCGAGCAGCACGTGGCCGTTGGCCAGCAGGCTGATGATGAGCCGGTCGATCAGATATTCCTGCCCGACGATGACTTTCCCGATTTCCGCTTTTAAGGTCGGAATGAACGCGCTCTGTTCGCGTACCTTTTGATTGATCGCTTCGATTCCCGCCATATTGTTCTACTCCTGGTTAAGAATGGATGAGTGTAGGACCACTCTTCTTAATGATGTGTTCAAAAATCATGTATTAATTTGGCGCAAGGCTTCGTACAGCACCAGCGCCGCACAGTTGGATAAATTCAGGGAGCGGACGCAGTCCAGTTTGATGGGGATGTTGTAGACCTGGTCCGGATGCGCTGCGAGCAGGGCGTCCGGCAGGCCGGTGGTCTCGTTGCCGAAGACGAGGTAGTCGCCCGCGGCATATTCAACCTGCGCATAGTTTCGCTGGCCGGCCGTGCTGAAGAAAAACTTCCGGCCGCCGGGGTTTTGTTCGAAGAAGGTGTTGAGATCGGGGTATTGGCGGAGGTCGACGGAATCCCAGTAGTCGAGCCCGGCGCGGCGCAGCTGCTTTTCCGAGAGGTCGAAGCCGAGGGGCTCCACCAAATGCAGGGTGGAGCCGGTGGCGGCGCACAGCCTGGAAATATTGCCCGTGTTGGGCGGAATCGACGGCGCCACTAAAACGATATTGAAGGGTTCTTGCGGCCACTTGAATTCCAGTTCCACCCGCTGGCGCGCCGAATGGCGCATCTGTTCGTTTTTCTTCATGAGCATCACAGGATAGCGATGCGGGTTCGGTGTGGGAATCGAAAAAGGAGCCTTAGAATCCCGCGGTGTAGGTTGCGAAGGCCGCCATGCCGATGACTTTGGTTTGACCGCCCACCCCGGCGAAGTCGAGATGGGCCCATTGGCCGCGCATTCCGAGGCCCAGCATGCCGCGCTCATGAATGCGGTATTCGAGGCCGGCGCGGGCATAGACGCCCATGCCGAAGGCGGATTCGTTTTGGTCAAACGTCGTATCGCCTCCCGCACCGGATTCTTCGCGTTCCGATCGATAGTCGGCATAGATCATCAGCGGCCCGGCCCCGCCATACATGCGCACCCGGCGTTGCGGATCGAGGAAGAGATTTATATAGGGGCCGCCGGCCAGATCGAACATCCAGAAGAGGGTGGAGATGCTGACTTCCAGCCCGCCCCCGCCCGCCGAGATGTAGTTGATTTTGTCGACGCGGAAGCCGAGCAGGAAGGTGGCCTCCAAGCCATATTGGAACCGGGTGCCGATGGACAGGGTGCTCCACGCGCCGCCCAGCTGGGGCAGGGTGGAGAGGTCGATTTCCTTGGGGTCGCCCAGACCGCTGTCGTCCGTGATCTTCAGGTTCTCGAACCGGACGGCGCCCAGCAGGGCCTGCGCGGTATAGCCTTCCTGCCATTCGTCGTATGGGTGGTGTTGCGCGAACGTATGGCTGGAGAGCATCCCGACCGCGAGCCCGGTCCGCATGAGTGTTGAGCAACGCATGGTTTCCTCTTCCGGATCGCCGGGGTTTGGCGGATCAGGCGTTTTCCAGGATGGTCAGTGTAACCCCTTGAACAAACGGGTCGGTCTTTTCCCGGAACTTGTGCATGTGGCCCGCATCCATGTGGGCCTTCAGGTTGTCGATCGTTTCCCACTTTTCGATCACCGTCACCACATTCTCATTTTTGTACTGCGTGTGGATGCCGCTGTCGTGATCCACCGTTGGTGTGTATTCGATGCAACCTTCCTCTTGCAGCACGGCGGGAACGTTGGCGATGAATGCTTCAAGATAATCTGCGCGCTTGCCCGGCTTCAATTCGATGGTCGCAATGGCATGAATCATATTGCCTCCTCGGTTGCTTGATCCTTCCCGTTTTAGGGGGGCGCTTCAATCATAATGCGCGGCAATGGTCTGCCCTGCATTTCCGGCCGAATTATTAGCCGAATAAGTCGTTCGAAATTAACGATCTGATTTCCATCAACTGGTTCAGGTGCGGTTCGATTTCTTCGACGCTGAGGCGGGCGCCGAAACCGAGGACCAGCCTATTTTGGTCGGCCGTGATGCTGATATCGGGGTGTTTGAGCAAATAATCGGTCATCTGCGCAGTGCAGAAGTCGGCGGCAAACTTTGGGTCGGGGGAGTGCACGGCAAACATTTTTGCGAACTCGGGCGATTCAACGGCGATGTCGGCGGCCGGGTCAAGGTCCGAAAAGAGGCCCGGCCGGGCGATGGTCAGGTCGGGGAACTGGCTTTCGAGTTCGAGCGTGAAAAAGGAGAAATGGTGGTGGTGGGATTGCTGGCGGCCGCTTGAATCGGTGGAGTGGGTTTCGTAGTGGTAGCCGAAGGCCGTGATTTCCTGGCCCTGATAGGTGCCGGCGAGGAGGTTGTATGCATAGCGGTTCTCCCCCTGACTCAGCCGGCCGAGGAAGGCATGGCGGTCGGCGATCCGGTAGTTGCGTTCCGCGGAAAACTGCAGGCCGAGTTGATCGGCCTGCAGGCCCATTTCTTCCGGCCGCTTTTTACCGACCCGGAGGCCCCAAATAATGGAGCCGATGACACAAACTAGAACAATAATAAAACCGAGCATAACGGGCTCCTGAGCTGAAAGTCCCCATTAGAATGGATTGCAAAACGGATGCCCATTATAATTTACTGCAATCCCGGCAATTCGCTGTTTACAACATGGAGCCGCGGGGAAATATTCGCCGGCGGAATCGGGCGGCCGTCCGGTCCGCCCGCATATTCCCTATTATATGCGGCGGATGTTTGATAAGAAACGGGTGCCAATGCAGCTCGCCCATCCGACCCCGGTGGCTGAGAGGTTGGAAGAAGTGGAAATGCGAGTGGGGAAGAATGAACGGGAGGCGTGAACAAGGAAATCACGACTCAACCGTCACTTTTTACGAAAGGAATCTATGACTGAAGAAAACACAATGAACGTCGGCGTCCAGCCGTTGGATGCCATCATGACCGAAAAGGAACTCACGAATCAGGATCTGGTGGCGGCCGTGAAGCCGGGATTCATCACCCACAAGCAGGTGCAGAAGGCGCGCAAGGGCCGCCGCTTGACCATCCACATGCAGGAAAAGATTCTCGAGGCCCTGAACGCAGCCTGCTCGCCCACGTCGTATGATTTCAAGGAGGCCTTCAACTACCGCGGTAAGAAGGCGCTTTAATTTTTCAGCAACGAATGTAGGAAAAGCAACTAATCCGGTTGCCCCGCGATTATTCGTTGCAGGTAATCTGCTGGAGTTCGGTCATGGCTAAGCAATGGATCAAGGTGGCGGGCGCGCGCGAGCACAACCTGAAGAATGTGCATGTAAAGATTCCGCGGGATGAACTGACGGTGGTGACGGGCCTGAGCGGATCGGGCAAGTCGTCGCTGGCATTCGACACGATCTACGCCGAAGGGCAGCGCAAGTATGTCGAGAGCCTTTCGGCCTACGCCCGCCAGTTTCTCGGGCAGATGCAGAAGCCCGATGTGGACTATATCGAGGGGCTTTCCCCGGCGGTCTCCATTGAGCAGCGCACGGCGGGCGCGAACCCGCGCTCGATCGTGGCAACCACCACCGAAATCTACGACTACCTCCGCCTGCTCTTCGCCAGCATTGGCAAGGCGCATTGCTACCAGTGCGGCCAGCCGGTCAGCAACCAAAGTGCCGAAGAAATGGTCGAACAGCTGATGCAGCTGCCGGCCCGCACGAAGCTGATGGTGCTGGCCCCGCTGGTGCGGGGCCGCAAGGGCGAACACGTCGAGGTATTCGAGAAGATCCGCAAGCAGGGCTTTGTGCGCGTGCGGGTGGATGGCGAACTCCTCGAAATCGAAAACATTCCCAAGTTGGCCAAGACGAAAAAGCATACGATTGAGGCGGTCGTCGACCGCTTGGCGATCTCGGGCGACATCCGCACCCGCATGACCGACTCGGTTGAGTTGGCGCTGGGCGAAGCCGAGGGTTTGATGGTCGCGCTCATCGCCACCGCGGAGGGCGGCTGGGAAGAGCGCATCTTTTCCGAGCACAACGCCTGCAACGACTGCGGCATCAGTTTCGATAAGCTGGAGGCGCGGCACTTTTCATTTAACAGTCCCTATGGCGCGTGCCCAACCTGCCACGGGCTTGGCACTCAGATGGTCTTCGACGAAGACCAGGTGGTGCCCGACAAAACCATTGCTTGGGAAAAGGCGATCCACCCCTGGCGCTATGGCGGGCGGCGGGCCATCATTTATTATAAGAAGCTGCTGGCCTCATTGGGCGAGGCGTATGGCATGGACCCGAATATTCCGTTCGAAGAGCTTCCGCGCAGTTTTGTAGAGGTGCTGTTCAATGGATCGGACGAGGTGGAGATCCAGTACTACATGCGCCGCCGTTTGATCTCGAAGCCGTTCGAAGGCGTTTTTCCGACGCTGAACCGGCGGCTGGCGGAACATGAAAGCGAGGCGATGAGCCATTGGCTGCGCGGCTACATGAACCGCCGCACCTGCCCCGAGTGCAACGGCGCGCGCCTGCGGCCGGCCGTCCTCGCCTGCAAGATGAATGGCCGCAACATCCGTGAAATCATCACCGACTCGGTGATCGATTCGCAGCAGTTTTTCCAGGCGTTGGAGCTCACGAAGCAAGAGGAGCTGATTACCAAGGAAATCCTCAAGGAGATCCGTTCCCGCTTGAGCTTCATGGTGAATGTGGGGCTCGACTATCTCACGCTCGACCGCGAGAGCGGCACGCTGTCTGGCGGCGAAGCGCAGCGGATCCGGCTGGCGACGCAGATCGGGGCCGGGCTGGTGGGGGTGGTCTATGTGCTGGACGAGCCGAGCATCGGGCTGCATCAACGCGACAACGACCGGTTGATCCATACGCTCCAAGGGCTGCGCGACTTGGGCAACACGGTGATCGTGGTCGAACACGACGAGCAGACGATCCGCACGGCCGACTATGTGGTCGATCTCGGTCCCGCCGCCGGCCGCCACGGTGGCGAGGTGGTGTTTGCCGGCAAGACCGACCAGCTGCTGAAGGCTGACACCTTAACCGCCCATTACCTGCGCGGCGAAAAGAGGATCGAGGTTCCCGAGAAAAGGCTGAAACCGCACAAGGGCTGGATCGTGCTGAAGGGGGCGGAGGCCAACAACCTGCGGAAGGTGAATGCCAAGTTTCCGCTCGGCCTGTTTACCTGCGTGACCGGCGTTTCGGGCAGCGGAAAGAGCACGCTGATCGACTACACCCTCAAACGGGCCCTGGCGCGGCACTTCCACGGTTCGAAGGAGTCGCCGGGCAAGTTTAAGGATATTCAGGGGTTGGAGTTGATCGATAAAATGATTGTGATCGACCAGTCGCCAATCGGCCGCACGCCGCGTTCGAATCCGGCCACCTATACGGGGGCCTTTACCGATGTGCGGACCTTGTTCGCCAGCCTGCCGGCCTCGAAGGTGCGCGGCTACAAGCCGGGGCGCTACAGCTTCAACGTCAAGGGCGGCCGCTGCGAGCGGTGCAAGGGCGATGGCATCCTGAAGATCGAGATGCACTTCCTGCCCGATGTCTATGTGCCCTGCGAGCAGTGTGCGGAGAAGCGCTACAACCGCGAAACCCTCGAAGTGCACTACAAGGGTAAGAACATTGCCGATGTGCTCGACATGACCATCAGCGAAGCCCTCGACTTTTTTGAGGCGGTGCCGAAAATTCAGCGCAAGATGAAGACGTTGTGCGACGTCGGCCTGGGCTATCTCAAGCTGGGCCAGCCGGCGACCACGTTGTCCGGCGGCGAGGCGCAGCGCGTCAAGCTTTCGACCGAGCTGAGCAAGCGTTCCACCGGGCAAACGCTCTATATTCTCGACGAGCCGACGACCGGGCTGCACTTTGCCGACGTGCATAAACTGCTGGAGGTACTGGAGCGGTTGCGCGACGAGGGCAACACCGTCATTGTGATTGAGCACAACCTCGACATGATCAAGCGCGCGGACCACATCATCGACTTGGGTCCCGGCGGCGGCATCAATGGCGGCAAGGTGGTTGTTTCCGGCACGCCCGAAAAAGTGGCCCAATGCGAAGCGTCGTATACCGGGCAGTATCTAAAGGATCTGCTGGTGCAGTGAGTCCTGCGTAACACGCCCCTTTTTTTACGAATTACGAATTACGAATCCCATGCCCTTGATCTTGTGGCGGAGGGCGTCGCTGGCGTTCTTGAGGCCCACCTCCGTGTTCATGAACTCGCGGCGGACGCGATAGCTTTTGCGTAGGGTATCGAAGTTGCGGGCGCGGTCGATTTCATGGGCGACGGCGGCATCGCGAAGGAGCGCGTCGTCGGTTTCGATGTCGTAGACCTGCTGGATGAGATCGAACAACACCTCTTCGTCGTCCCGGTTGGCGCCGTCGATTTCAAGGCCGGGCACGAGGGCCGCGGGCAGGGAGTCGGCCACGTTCCAGATTTTGGGGATTTCGAAGAAGTTGCAGAGTTCGTCGTAGCAGGCCACGGTGCCGTTGAGTTTGCCTTCGTAGGAATGCCCGGCGATATGCGGGGAGGCGAGGTCGGCCCACTCAAGCACGTCGGGCCGGAAGGCCGGCTCGGGGCTCCAGACATCGATGACCATTTGGGCAACGGCGCCGCCTTGCTTGGCGGCGAGCAATGCGTCGTAGTCGCACACGCTGCCGCGCGCGGCATTGATGAATACCGCCCCGGGTTTCATTTGTTCGAAGAAGATATAGTCGGCCATCCATTCGGTGGGCCAGGGTTTGTGCTTCACCAGCGGGACATGCAGGGTGACGATGTCGGCTTCGGCCAGAACGGCTGGGAGCGGCAGAAAGTCGGGGTCGGCCGAGAGCGCGGCCAGCGGCGGATCGTTGCGCAGGACATTCATGCCGAGGGCGTGGCATTTTTTCACGACCCGGCTTCCGACGTTGCCGCACCCGATCACGCCGATGGTCTTGCCTTCGAGATCGAACCCGTGGCGGCGCCCGAGAACCAGCAGGGCGGCGACCAGATATTCGGACACGCTGTTCGCGTTGCAGCCGGGCGCGGCGCTCCAATAGATGCCGCGCGATTCCAGATAGGGAATGTCAAGGTGATCGGTTCCGGCGGTGGCGGTGCCGACAAATTTTACGGGCGTGCCTTCCAGCAGCTCGCGATTGATCGGGGTTTTGGAGCGGACCACGAGTGCATCGGCATCGAGCAGGTGGTCGCGGGTGATTTCCCGATCGGGCAAGACGTCGGTTGTGCCGGCATGGGCCAAGGCCTCGCGGCCGAGCAGAACCGTTTCTGCGCATATGATTTTCATGCGGCCATTGTTGCGGGAACCCGGGTGCGGCTCAAGGTTGAAGGGCCGTAAAAATCAACGCTTGCGGAGGTAGTCCTGGTTCTTGACGGCCGGGTGGTGCCGGGTGTGCTGGTGGTGCCGCTTGTGCGTGGAATTCTTTTTCCAGAGGTGCGGCCAGCGCATTTTCGCGGTGGCTACCAAGGTCAGCAGGATGACGATCATGGCGGTGAGGATCAGTATGGCCGTGCCTTTCTGCTGGTACGTGCCCGTGCCGTCCTCGCGCGAGAAGAGTGATAGGGCCGACAATAACCCGCAAGTCAGGGTAATAAACAGCGCCAACGTTACGCCGGGATGGGGGCGCATTGAAAAATGCGGCACTTTCCCTCTAGTCTGAAACGTCATAGAATTTCCCCAAAAACTGGTGGGCGAGGCGGGACTCGAACCCGCACGCTGTTAGGCACGAGAACCTAAATCTCGCGTGTATACCAATTTCACCACTCGCCCGGTGAAAACGGTCGAAAATCTAGAGGGTGGTGCGGACGGGCTCAAGCTCAAAAAACACCGTCCCACCATATTTTTTGCAGGTGCTGGATGGCATGGGCTGGATTCGGGGCGGAATTTACAGCGCTGACGACGCAGTAATTCGCGATGCCGGCGCTCAATACGTCCGGTAGATTATCGGTGCTGATCCCGCCGATGGCGACTGCGGTGATGGGGGTGGCCTGAATGATCCGGCCGGTCTCTTCGGCGCCGAGGGCGGGGTCGGCGTCCGCCTTAGTTTGGGTGGGGAAAACGGGGCCGACGCCGATATAGTCGGGTTGCACCTTCAGGGCGTCCGCGGCTTGCTCCATGCTGTGGGTGGAGAGGCCGAACAGTTTCCCGGGAACCGGCCAGGCGGCCCGCGCTTCGGCCAACGATGGATCATCTTGGCCCAGATGGATGCCGTCGGCATCGGATTCGATGGCCACGGCGAGGTCGTCGTTGACGATAAAGCGGGTTTGAGTGCCGCGGGTGATTTGGCGCAGCCGCTTTGCGGTTTCCAGCACCTCGGCGTGCGGGGAACCCTTCATCCTCAGCTGGAGGTAGCGCACGCCGCCGTCGACGGCGGCTTTTGCGCAGGTTTCATATCCGGCAATGGGATCAGTGAGAATTAGATAAAGTCCAAATGGTTCCTTCATATAGGCCCATTAAGACACAACGGCGAGTTGCACGAAATGTCCAATGCTTGGAAAAAAGAGGGTTATTCCTTTTCATGGAGATAGGGGCGCTGTAGACTTTGCAAGTCTAGTTGGAGATGGGTTCAAATAGGGGGATGCAGATGAAAAAAGCAACGGTTGTGGTGGTAGGTCTGTTGGCTGGCTTGGGCGTGACGGCGGAAGTGCATGAATTCAGCACGCCGGATGGCAAGACCGTCAAGGCCGAGATCATGGGCTACAATGCCAAACTCGGACAGGTGGAGCTGAAGCGAGAGGGCGGCAAACGGGTGAAAGTGAGACCCTCTATCTTTGTGGCCGAGGATCAGGCATATATTCAGGAGTGGGCCGCACTGGATGGTTTTCGGAATCCTTCCTCCTTTAAGGTGGAATGCCGTAAGAAGACGGTTGAAAAATGGAAGGAAGATGGAAGCGTTCACGAAGTCAAGTATGAGCGCAAGCAGTACGAGGTTAAGATCGAGAACAGAACCTCTACACCTATTGAAGGGCTTGCGGTCGAGTACCGGATTTACTACGAACAGGAAAAAAGTCGCCCCGGTCAAAGCAAGACCACTTTAAAGCTCGATAAACCCGGGAAGCTTGACCTGACGCATCTCCGAACAAAGGAAACTCGTACCCTTAAGACAGACTCCATTGTCTTGGAGTCCCGTTCTTTCAATTCAGTAGACTATTACTATGAGCAGGGCGATCCCCAGAACACGGAAGGCAAGTTGAAGGGGATCTGGCTGCGCATCACCGCCAAAACCTCCGGCGGCCAAACCGCGGTTCGGAATATCTATGAGCCGGCAAGTATCGAGGGAAAATTTCGCTGGTAGAGTCGCGCGGCTTGCAATGGGTTTGGCCGTAAAAGGTCTGGCTGAAGAATACCGTAAAAAGAAAGGTTCGTGGCAGCACGGATCAGGTGGCACTAGCCAGTATCTTCTGAACATCATCAATGCTCTCAGACTGCATAAGCCGGGCGCGGAGTTCAGCGGCGCCGTAGAAGCCTTTGGAGTAGATGGAATAGTAGCGGCGCAGGATGTGGAAATTCTTGGTGTCGCCCCAAACGCGGTCAAAAATCTCAGTATGCTTCCAAAGCAGGTCGAGCTTTTCCTCCTTGGTGCGTTCACGCTGCTCTTCCATGAACAACCACGGGTTATCAAAAATGCCGCGGCCGATCATGGCACCGTCCAGATTGAATTCCTTGCATTTGGACCGGGCTTCTTCCAACGATTGAAGGTCGCCATTGCCAAGGATGGGCAGGTCAAGCCCCAGTTGGTCGCGCAGGCGGGCGGCCTTGGCGATTTCGCTCCAGTCGGCCAACCCGTGCGACATTTGCTTTTGCGTCCGCCCATGAATGGTAAGTGCGGCCGGTTTGGTTTCGAGTAGGTGGCCGATCCATTCTTCGGTGGCGACCGACTTCAGGCCGATGCGCGTCTTAACGGAAACCGGCAGGTCGGTTGCTTCCTGTGCGGCTTGAATGATTTCTTTCGCCAGCGATGGATTTCCAATGAGTCCTGAACAGCAGCCCCGTGCAACGACTTTGGGGACGGGGCAGCCCATATTGATGTCGATGCCATCGAACTCCATTTCCGAGGTGATTTCCTTGACCACCTGCTGATAGTTTTCCGGCGTGTTGCCCCAAACCTGCGCGACAATCTTGACGTTCTTTTCCTTGAGCAGCTTGCGCTCGGCATCCGTAACCTGCAGGCGATGGATCACCCGGTTGCGGGCTTTTTTATGCACGAGGCCGTCGGTGGAAACAAACTCCGTCATGACCACATGGAGCGCGCCGGGATCGGTGAGGCTGAGCAGCAACTCGCGCAGTACGGTGTCGGTCACATCCTCCATCGGCGCCAGCGCAATGATGGGTTGGTCTAAGGTTTGCCAGAAGTTGTTCATGGAGTTGTGGGGGAGGGGCCGGTCAACGACCTTCCCTGCCCTACATATAATTACGCGAGAACAGGCTCTTTTTCGCCGGAAATTTCAATCGCGAAGCCGGCGTCTTCGATCATGCGCTTGTCGGTGTCATAGTCCTGTCCGCCGGTGGTCAGGTAGCCGGCGGTGAACATGGAGTTGGCCGGGTAGAGAGCCAGCGCCTGCAGGTTGCGCAGGGTGGTTTCGCGGCCGCCGGCAATACGAAGTTCGGTTTCCGGAATCACGAAGCGAACCATCGCGAGCGCGCGCAGGCAGTCGTTCGGCTGCAGCGGATTCGGCTTGCCGGAAAATGAGGTGCCCGGGCGCGGGTCCAGAAAGTTGATCGGCACCGAATCGACGTCCAGGTCGGCCAGTGCAAAGGCCAGCTCCACGCGGTCTTTCAAGCTTTCGCCCATGCCGAAGAGTCCGCCGCAGCAGAGGCCGAGCCCGACCTTTTTGACAATCTTGGCGGTGTTGATGCGATCCCCGAATTCGTGGGTCGTGACCACTTCGGGGAAATAGTTTTCAGAGGTTTCCAGGTTGTGGTTGAAGCGGTCGACGCCGGCGTCCCTCAGCTTGATGGCCTTTTCCTCGGTCAGCAGGCCGAGCGACGAGCAGATTTCGAGGGTGGGATGCTTTTGCTTAATCTGGATGGCGGCTTCGCAGATGGTTTCGAGTTCGTTCGGGGACGGGGCGCGGGTGCTGGAAACCACGCAATAGCGCTTGGCGTTGCGGTCGATCGCGGCTTGGGCTCCCTCCACGATGCTTTCGACGGTCTGCATGTCGTAGCGCTCGACGTCGTTGATGGCCGAGGTCGATTGGGAGCAAAACGAGCAATCTTCGGGGCATTTGCCGCTCTTGACGTTGCGCAGCAGGTGCAGCGACACCTTGTTTCCAAAATATTTCTTGCGGATCCGGTAGGCGCCTTGAAGCACGTCCAGCAGCTCGTCGTCGGACGATTCCAGTATGGCCAGCGCCTCTTCTTCCGTGGTGCGGCCCCCGTCGAGAATCCGGTCGCTCAGTATTTTCCAATCCATGATCACTCTCCAATAAATCTATATCTGATCCAAATAACGGGGGCGGATACTACGCGCGGGCCTAGCGATTGTCGACCGATCAATTGGTGAAAACATCCGCCGAACCCGGCATAAATCGGTTGACTCGCCAAGGGATGGGCGTAGATTGACCGGAGTTATCGCTAGGGGTGTCTGCGGCGGGGGCCGGGACTGAGAAAAACCCTTCGAACCTGTTCGGATCATGCCGGCGTAGGGAAGCGACCCACCGCTTCCGTTCCCACATGATCCCCAACATAGAGGAGCCGGCCGCATGATTCAGGAAAAGCACACATACGAAGACTACGGGGACAACTATCCCAACTCGCGCAAGGTATACATTACGGGCAGCCGTCCCGACATCCGCGTGCCCATGCGCGAAATCCGGTTGACCGATACGCGCAAGGCCGATGAATCCATCGAGGAAAACCCGCCCATTTTGGTCTACGACACCAGCGGCCCGATGACCGATCCGAATTTTGAACTGAACCTCGAACAGGGCTTGCCCGCCCTGCGTGCACAGTGGATCGAGGAACGCGGCGACACCGAACCTTGCACGGCGCGCGGCTACCGGCCCGGCGACGACGGACAGGGGCAGGATACCAACCGCATTCCCTTCCCGGGTTCGGGCATGGCCCGCAAGGCCAAGGACGGTGCAAATGTTTCCCAGATGCACTATGCGAAAAAGGGCATCATCACGCCCGAGATGGAATACATTGCCATTCGTGAAAACATGGGCCGCGCGGAAGCCTTTAAGGCGGTGTACTGCAAATCCGAACACGATTCCGGCTTGCTGAGCCAGGCGCAGACGGCCGGCATGCGCCATCCGAACCATCAGCATCCGGGCCAGGCGTGGGGCGCCAACATTCCCGAACACATTACGCCCGAATTCGTGCGCGACGAGGTCGCCGCCGGCCGCGCCATCATTCCGCTCAACATCAACCACCCGGAAGCCGAGCCGATGATTATCGGCCGCAACTTCCTCGTGAAGATCAACGCCAATATCGGCAACTCGGCCGTAACGTCCAGCATTGGCGAGGAAGTCGAAAAAGTACAGTGGTCGACCCTGTGGGGGGCGGACACCATCATGGACCTGTCCACCGGCCAGAATATTCACGACACGCGCGAATGGAACCTGCGCAACTGCCCTGTTCCGGTCGGCACCGTGCCGATCTATCAGGCGTTGCAGAAGGTGGGCGACAGCCCCGAAGACCTGACGTGGGAGCTGTTCCGCGACACGCTCATTGAGCAGGCGGAGCAGGGCGTCGACTATTTCACCATCCACGCCGGCGTTCGCCTGCGCTACGTTCCGATGACCGCGCAGCGCGTCTGCGGCATCGTCAGCCGCGGCGGATCGATCATGGCCAAGTGGTGCGTTTCGCACCATAAGGAAAGCTTCCTCTACGAGAATTTCGAGGAAATCTGCGAAATCTGCAAGAAATACGACGTGTCGCTCTCGCTGGGCGACGGCATGCGTCCGGGTGCGATTGCCGATGCCAACGACGAAGCCCAGCTGGGCGAGCTCGAAACGCTCGGCGAACTGACCAAGGTTGCCTGGAAATACGATGTGCAGGTGATGATCGAAGGGCCGGGCCACGTGCCGCTGCAGGGCATCAAGGATAACATGGACTGGGAACTCGACGCCTGCCACGACGCGCCGTTCTACACCCTCGGCCCGCTGACCACCGACATTGCGCCGGGATATGACCACATTACCAGCGGCATGGGAGCCGCGAACATTGGCTGGTATGGCTGCGCCATGCTTTGCTACGTCACGCCGAAGGAACACCTCGGCCTGCCGAACAAGGACGATGTCAAGTATGGCGTGATCACCTACAAGATTGCGGCGCACGCCGCGGATCTGGCGAAGGGATTCCCCGGCGCGCAGATGCGCGACAATGCCTTGAGCAAGTCCCGCTTCGAGTTCCGCTGGGAAGACCAGTTTAACCTGGCGCTTGATCCGGTGACCGCGCGTTCGTACCACGATTCCACCTTGCCGGGCGAGGAGGCCAAGACCGCGCATTTCTGCAGCATGTGCGGCCCCAAGTTCTGCTCCATGCGTATTTCCGAGGACGTTCGCCAGTATGCCGCCGCGCAGGGCCTGTCCGAGGACGAGGTCATTGAGCGGGGCATGCAGGAAAAATCGCGCGAGTTCGCCGAGCAGGATGCCGAGCTCTACACGTAGTTAGCGGCCCGGGTGAGGATCACGGATCGGCACGCGGTTCCTTGGAATTCGTGACGATTCGTGATTTCTTTTTGGACCTAAAAATCGTTTGATTACCCGATTGCATGTCTGGGGTCGGCTGAGGTAGCTTGCGCCCGCTAATCAAATATAAAGGGAGTACGAGTAATGATTGAAAAGGGAAGTACTTATGTGGTGATGGGGATTCTCAACACCGATTCCATCGCATACGCCAGCGGCAAGATGATCGAGGAAATGGGCGGCAATGTGATCTGGACCGCGCAAAACGAGCGCATGAAGAGAATCTTTTTCGATCGAGGCTGCAAGGATCTTTCCAAGGAAGCGAAGGCTGCCATGAATTTCAAGTACTGCGATGTCACCATCGATGAAGAGGTCGAAACGCTCTTCAGCGAAGTGGGTGAAATCGCCGGCGTGCTGCACTCCATTGCCTATGCCAACCCGAAGACCTGCCTGGGCGGCGAGGAAATGTATACCGCCGCCACCGCCGATGTGCTGCAAGGGTTCCACATCAGCGCGGCCTCCTTGGCCACCGTGGCCCACTTTGCTGCCCCAAAAATGAAGGAAGGCGGCTCGATCGTGACGCTGTCGTTCGAAGGGTCGCGTCCGTTCCCGTACTACAACTGGATGGGTGTCAACAAGGCAGCCTTGGAAGCGCTGGTTAAGGCACTGGCCCGCAACATGGGCAAGGACTACATTCGCGTGAACGCCGTTTCCGCTGGCCCGCTGACCACCAAGGCGGCGTCTTCGATTCCGTATTTCAACCACCTTTCCAAGACGTGGGACGACATCAGCCCGCTGCCGTGGGATACGGTGGAAGACAAGGTCGAGGTCGCCAACGCCGTGGTCTTCCTGCTGGGAAAATATTCCAAGAAGATTACGGGCCAGACCGTATTTGTGGACGGCGGCGCCAACTTCATGGCTGGCGTGCTGATGGATTACGAAAAGCCGCAGAAATAAAAAGGGTGACGAGTGACGCGTGAAATTTCATCGCGGCTCACGTTTCACGTATCAGGGGTTTGTCATGGGATTAAGTGTAGGCATTGTTGGGCTTCCCAACGTCGGAAAATCAACCATCTTCAACGCGCTGACGCGGGAACAGAATGCGGAAAGTGCAAACTATCCGTTCTGCACGATCGAGCCCAATAAGGCCGTGGTGCCGGTCCCCGATCCGCGCCTCGATAAGCTGGCCGAACTCGCCGGCTCGCAAAAGGTCATCCATGCCACCGTCGACTTTGTCGACATCGCCGGCCTCGTGAAGGGGGCCAGCCAGGGCGAAGGCTTGGGCAACAAGTTCCTGACCAATATCCGCGAAACCGATGCCCTCCTGCAGGTGGTCCGCTGTTTCGACGATGGCAATGTGGTGCACGTCGATGGGTCCATTGATCCGATTCGCGACATTGAAATTATTGAAGCCGAGCTGATTATTGCCGACTTCCAGATGATGGAAAACCGTCTGGGGCGGGTGCAGAAAGCGGCGCGCACCGACAAGGCGATCGCCGCCAGCCTGCCCCTCTTTGAGCAACTGCTCGAGCACCTTGGCAGCGGCAAGATGGCCGTCGATTTTGAAGATCAGGAATCTGAAGTGGCGAAGGGCATCTTCAAGGAGTCGCAGTTCCTGACCGACAAGCAGGTGATCTACTGCTGCAACGTCGACGAAGACGGCCTGCTCGAAGACAACGACTATGTGCAGTCCGTTAAAGCCTACGCCTCCAAGAGCGGGGCGGACGTGGTGAAGATCTGCGCCAAGATGGAAGAAGACCTCAATGGCATGACCGACGAGGAGCGCAACGAGTTTCTGGATGAGTATGGCGTGAAAGAAAGCGGGCTGGATCAGATCATCCATACCGGCTACCGCACCTTGGGGCTCATCAGCTACCTGACGCAGGGGCCGAAAGAAACCCGCGCGTGGACCATCTACAAGGGCGATACCGCCCCCAAGGCCGCCGGCGTAATTCACACCGACTTTGAACGCGGCTTCATCCGCGCCCAGGTCATGGCCTACGGTGATTATGTAGAAAAGGGCGGCGAATCCGCCTGTCGCGATGCCGGCCTGCTGCGCACCGAAGGCAAGGAATACATCGTTCAGGACGGCGATGTGATCGAGTTCCTGTTTAACGTGTAACGTTCGTCGCACGGGCATGATGCCCGTGCCGCGCTACTGCCACTCGTTATAGGCGCGCGCGCCACGCTGCGCAACATCGTCGCGGCCGTTTTCGGTGATCAGGTTTCCGTTTGGATCGATGATCACCAGCTTGGGAATGCCTCGGACGTGGTAGCGGGACGCCAATGCGCCCTTGTGATCATCGCCGAATTCGAGCGCGAGCCAGGGCATATCCATTTCCCGCATGTAGCTATACATGGCACTTTTCTCGCGGTCGGAACTTACAAACACGATTTCAAAAGGCTTTTCCTTGCGGGTCATTTCCTGGTGGAACTCCACGAGAACCGGCGTGAAGGCCCGGCAGGGCGGGCACCAATGCGCGGAAAAATAGATGCCGATGGTTTTGCCCGCCAGCTCGTCGATGGACACCTTCTTTTTGCGGGAGTTTCTGAGTTCATCCCCGAAGAGGTCATAAAGGGCATCAGGTGCCGTGGGCTTCGCAACTTCCGCGGCCGCGGAAGCGGCCTTCTTTGCGGCAAAGGGGTCGGTTAGTTGATCAACAAGGTGCTGATCTTGTTTTGAGAGGTTGGCTTTTTTGATCTGCTTTATCGACCCAGCCGCGGCCTTCGGGTGGACGGTGTTGAACTTTTCCTTAACGAATTCCGCATGGGTGGTGTTGCCATTCTTGGCCGTCCACGTGCGGATTTCAGCCTTCGCGGTGGCCGCGAGCAGCACGGTCGCTGAAATGATGAGCATCAACCTTTTCATAATAACCCTCGTTTTTTTATTCCCCCAAATAGATCAGCAGCTTGTCCTGGCTGAGCACGATCAGGTCGCCGATATTGTCACCGTTCAGGTCGCCGGATTCGACATCGTGCGGTTCGGTGCCGCGCCTTTTGCTCCGGGCGCCAAAGTCGGACGTCAGGAAGACCTGGAAGATCAACTCCTTCTTGAGTGCGCCCCCGTCCTGGCTCACGAGCTCGATCGCGCGGTTGGCGGGATCGATGATCGCCATCATGGGGCGGGGCGGCGAGCCGAGCATGACGGACTTGACGTAGGCCAGCATCGGGTCTTCCGAGGGCGAGACATATTCGGCGGCCGATACGGGCGTCAGCCGCGTTCCATTGCTCAGGATTTCATTGAGGCCGGTGCGGTCGAGCAACACAACCGTGTCGCGGTCCTTGTTTTTGAGTTGGGCCACGGCAAAGATGGTTTGGTCGGCGCCGGGAATATGGATCTTGCCCCAGTCACCGCTTGGTTCGGAAAAACGAACGAGATCGCCGGTGTCGCGGTCGTAGAGGAGGTGGCCTGTGGCCCCGTCGAGCAATTCATAGGAGCAGGATGCAATCAGTTCGCCGCGCGGGTTTTCCGGGTTGAACTGGCGAATGACTTCATAGTGGTCGTCCTGCCACTCGAACAAGCGGGCGATCGCCCCCTGCGAGACGGTCAGCGTTGCCCCGTTGCCGGCGGCGCCCAGACGGAGGTTGGACAGGGTGAGCTTCTGAGTCAGAGCGCGGAAGGATTCGTGGGTGATTTCCGTTAGGGTTTTCCCGTCGAAAATCTGCATTTTCGGGGTGTCGTAGGGCATGAATAAAATCAAGCCGGTCTTGCCGTCCGGGAGCTGGAAGGCCAGCAGGTCGGCCGGGTCGTTTTGCAGATCCAGCGGATAGAGGGACACGGTGGCGCCATCGTCTTCCATGCGGACCAGCTGCAACTCCTTGCGGTCGTTCTTGCAGACCAGCCAGCTTTCATCGGCGGCTGCCACCGCGCACCCCGCGAGCACATGGCCGGGGGTTTTCAGGATGGCGGGAAACTGTTCCAGGGCGCCGGCCGAGTGGAGGGCGGCAATCTTTTCCTTCTTGCTGATCACGAGCAGGTCGCCGTCCGCCAGCCGGGAAATTCGGGTGACCGCGGACAGCGTATCGATCCGACGGGGTTCGGGGTCGAGCCCATCGGCGCCGCCGGAATAGAGGTGCAGGCGGCTGAGCTCGGGCGCGGCAACCAGCAGATCGTCGTAGCCATCGGCATTGAAATCGCTCACGAGCCATGCGGGCGCGGCCCTTTTGCTGGTGCCTTCCAGGCCGATGCGTTTGGGGAAAACCTCCTGCGTGTCGAACAGCGGCGGTTGCTCCTTTTCAACAAAGCGGTAGGTGCGGTACGCAAGCCGGTTGCGCAACACCATTCCGATGTGGGGGGCCGCGCCTGCCGGCTGAAGAATATCCATGTATTGCCGCGGCGGGAGATCGATGGGCTGTTCGGTGCCGAAGAAGCCGCCGCCTTTGCCATAGCGAATCCGTAGCGGGTTGCGGGTGGTGTTGAAGTGGAAGGCCAGGTCCACAATGCCGTCGCGGTTGATGTCGGCAATGTCGCCGTAGAAACTCTTGTCGGCCGAGAAGGTCAGGGTCTTTTTATCATGGAAGGGCCGCGGGTCGCTGTTCCAGTGCAGGTCCGCCTGATTGCGGCGGCACACGAGAATATCCTGCCGGCCATTTCCGTTCAGGTCGCCGATTTGAATGGTGACGACCGATGCGTTGTCCTTGATGAACACGCGTTCGGGATCGGCGAACGAGCCGTCGTCCTGCTGGTAGCGGATCTGCAGGCCAATGGCGGTGCCGAAGGTGATGATGTCCTGCCTGCCATTGCCGTTGAGGTCGGCGACGCGCAGGGCCTTGAGGCTTTGGTCGACGATCAGTCCCTTATTTTCAAACTGTTCGTCCAGGTCCGGGAGATCGGTGCCCGTCCCGGCATCCGGCTTGCGGACGAGGATTTCGAGGCGGGAAACATGGTTGTTGGCAAAGAGGATATCGTCGAGGCCATCGCCATTGATATCGGTGACGGCCAAGCGGCTGGTTCCGTTTTCGAACTTGTGGATCTCAAGGGGTTGGAAGCCAAAGTCGCGTTGGTCGGCACCGGCCACTGCGGCGAGAGCCAGCAGGGAGGAGAGAAGGGGGGAGGCATAACGCATGGCGGATCCTGTTTAGTATTTGAGAATAATGCGCTGGTGGATGCCGTCTCGGGTGGCTTCGGCATACTGGTACGACATGTTGAAGAACGAAGCGATATGCTCGGCCGGCGGGAGCTTGCTGAAGTCCGGCGGCGGAATCGGCGAACCACTCTTGGCCCAGTTTTGCTGCATAAGCGCAATATATTCCTTCTTGCCCAATTCCCGTACGATGATGGCCATGTTCTTTTTCCAGTCGATGGCGCTATAGCCAAAGGCCCGGGCGGGCACCTGTTCGCGCAGGCCCTGAACCAGTGCAGAACGTTCGAAGGCCTGATTGGCTGCGGCCTCGCTGGTTTGGCTGCGGATGACCTGGCGCAGGCCGTCGGGATGGCCATAGAGCAGATAGTCGCCGGCCACGCCGAAGGAGATGGGGTTTTCGGGGTCGCTGTTCTTGACGGCATAGAGGGTGTGATCGAGAAAGTCCTCGATCTCCAGTCCCATCGTAATCTGCGGTTCAATGGCGGGCGCGGCAAAAGCGGTTTCGAGGCCGCTCTTGAAGGCGGCGCCATCCTTGAGTTCCACCGCGACGACCGACTGGTGCTGGTCGCCTTCGACGACGGAGAAGGAAACATATTTCGTGTCAATGTAGGTCAGCAGATCCTGTTCGAGGTCGATGCCCGTCTGTTGCTGGATCAGGGCCATGATCAGGTCGAATTGCGGTTTGACCGCCGGCATGGCAGAGGCCAGTACATTCGGGATTTCCTGCCAGAAGCGCAACAGGTTGAAGCGGCCCACTTCCAGCGAGGAAATGTTTTTGGGAATAAAGGTGACGGTTGGCAGTTCCGAGGGCTGGAGGTCGAGAATGCTGAAGAGGCCCTTTGTAAGGTCGGAGACCCGCAGGGAGGCGTCGCTGACCAGTTCGGCATCCTTCAGCTCCAGTTTGAGCGAAAAGCTTTCAAGGCCCATCAGGCCCAGCGCTTCGAGCAGCGCTTCCGGGTCATAGAGCGCGGCTTGCGGGGTTGCGGCGGCATCCTGCTTGATGGCGGCCAGCATATCCTGGCGAATGAGTTGTGTGAGGGGCATGTTGAAGCTGAGCGCGGGATGGCCTTCGGGTTCGCTGACCGCCTCCTTCTGGAGCTGCACGATGCACTTTTCGACCCATTCCCGCGAATGGCCCAGTACGAGCGTATTATTCAGGAAGGCTTGCCACGACGAGGACTCGTCCGGCGTTCCGGCCTGTTCGAGGTGCTGCACGATTTCCACATCCTGAAAGGTGCTTTTAATGGTTTCGAACGGCTCGGTCGTAATGTCCTGCAACCGATCATCCATCTCCAGACTGCGGCTGAAATCGGCTTCGGAAATCGCGGCGATGATATACGAGTGGCCGTGGTCGAGATCGAAGGCCATCACAACTTCACCGGTGAGCATTTTGAGTTGCTCGATGATGATTTCGGCCTCGGCGCCCATCTTGTCGCCGGTAAAGAGCTCCTGCCAGCTTTCGGCATCCGGGTTGCCCAGAAAATCTTGAAACTGCGGGTCGGCCCAGAGCTGGCCGACGGGGGATTGCTTCAGCTGGCTCCAGAAGTTGCTGGTGTTTGAAATGCGAACATAGGTTTGCGCATCGGTCGGGACCAACGCGGTGCGTTCGAGCGCGGCGGCCGCCAGCGGCAGGGTCAGCAGCAGGGAAAGGGCGAGCGCCCCATTTTTAACGGACATGTTCAGGCTCCTGTTGTTCGGATGAAAACTTGCCGGGCCGCCGCGGCGGATCGGGGTAGACGAACCCCGATTCGGAGTTGGTGGCGTCATAGGCAAAGGCATCGATATGGTCGAGGATGTATTTGGCGTGCAACGCCGGAATGGCAAAGTTGAGCCCCTCCATGATCGGGACGCCCATGTTGATGATCCCCACCACCTGGCCGCGCGCATTGAACAACGGGCCCCCGGAGTTTCCGGGGTTGACGGGGGCGTCGACTTGAAGGTAGAGAATGCCGCCAAAGTTGCGGTGGGTTTGGCTCAAGACGCCTTCGGTGACGGTCCGTTCGAGGCCGAGCGGGTTGCCGATGGCAAACACGGTTTCGCCAATGCTCAGGGACTCTTCCGGCGAAAAGACCACCGGGGTGATCTTGGTATCGAACTCCTTGAGGCGCAAGATCGTCAGGTCGTGGAACGGCGCAGTGGCCACAATTTCCACCTCCTTGTGCACCACCCGCCGCAGAACTTTCCCTTCCAGGAGGAACTGGGTCACCGAGATGCGCTTTTCGCCGCGGATGACGTGGAAGTTGGTGATGAGGTAGCCCTTTTCGTTGATGAAGAAACCGGAGCCGAGCCCGGCCGCGGTTTTAATCAGGACCACGGCCGGCGCATAGAGCTTGGCCGCCTCCTCGGTGCTGATGCGCGCGGGCGACCGCACGGTATAGAGCTGGTTGGTGTCGGCGGGAACCGTGCCTTCGACGGCCGGCGCCTCTTTATAGACCTGCAGCACCTCGTCGCGCGGGATGCGCAGCACATCGTAGCCAAGGTCGAGGACGAGGGCATCGTCCGCCTGTTTCAGCAGCGGGGCCTGCACTCTTGCGCCGCCTTTTAGGATGACGTCTTCGGCGAAGGTGGCGGCCGCGGCCAGTACGACCGCAACGAAACAAAGGGCTGTTCTCATTGATGATCCTTTAATACGTAACGTGTGATTCATGAGATAAAACATGCGAAGTGTAGCCCAAACTTAGGATGGTGTCAAAATCTACGCATAGAGCTTGCGAACTTCATCGGCGATCACCTTGATCCCGGCGCGCACCACGTGTTCATCCTGTGCGTAGGTCAGCCGGATGCACTCGTGCTTGTGTTGCCAGTCTTCATCCAAGCCGGGAAAAAAGTGATGCCCGGGTATGATCAGCGTCTTGCGGGCCTTGAGCCGCTCGTACAGCTGCGCAGTGGTGCAGGGCAGGTCCTGGAACCAGAGCCAAAGGAAAATGGCGCCCTCGGGTTTGTGGATTTTGTAGGGCAGGTCGCCCATCTCTTCGCGGATCCAGTCCAGGGTTTGCATCGCCTTGCGCTGGTAGAACGGTTGTACGATTTCGCGGCTCATCTGCATGATCTCGCCCGAGCGGACGAGGTCGACCGCCAGCCGGGCGCCGAGGCCGCCCGGCGCGAGGTGCATGACGCCGTTGATGTCGCCGATAGCCGACGCGATCTCCTTGCGGGCGATCACGATGCCCGTGCGCAGGTTGGGCAAACCGAACTTCGAGAGGCTCATGCAGACGACCGTGTTTGGATTCCACCAGGGTTGGGCGTCGGTATAGATGATGTCGGGAAAGGGCGTGCCGTAGGCGCTGTCGATGATGAACGGAATGTCTTTGTCGCGCGCGATGGCGTCGAGTTTCCTGATCTCTTCGTCGGTCAGCACATTGCCGGTGGGGTTGGTGGGCCGCGAAACGCAGATGGCGCCAATATCGTCGCCGACGTCCAGCGCATCAAAATCGATGTGGTATTTAAACAGCCCACCGTCGAGCAGCTCGATGCTCGGGCGCCGTGCCGTGAAGAAATCGTCGGAAAGCCCCGCGTCGGCATAGCCGATATATTCCGGCGTCAGCGGGAAGAGGATTTTTTTCTTCGAGCCGTCCGGCATTTCGCCGGCAAAGAGGTTGAACAGGCAGAAGAAGGCGTTCTGGCTGCCGTTGGTCAAGGCGATGTTTTCCGGGCCGAGCTCCCAGCCAACGGTTTCGCGCAGCATGCCGGCCAGCGCTTCGATGAACGCCGCGTTGCCGCGCGACCCGTCATAGTTGCCAATCATCGTTTCGAACCCGCTGGGTTCCGAAAGAATGGCCTCCATGCGCTGGCGAAAACGGTGTTGCACGGCCGGGATATGGGCCGGATTCCCGCCGCCGAGCATCAGCATGTCGCCCCCCGCCATCGCCGCGCCCAGATCGTCCATCAGTTGGGTGATCCCGGCCTTGCGGGTAAACTTTTCGCCAAACTTCGAGAGATTCATGAAAAGAAGTTAACCACGGGCGGGCTGGAATACACGGAAATAGGCAAAGAAAAAGGTGGTGGGATCGCCCCGCCCGCCGTGCACTTCGAGGGTTTTGAAAACTAGGTCTTAAAGATGCGCCGCATCGTAATCGGCCCGCCGCCGAAGGTGGCGATCAGGGAGAGCATGGCCGGTTCCGGAATTTGCGCCATGACCAGCTCCAGCGGGAGGATTTCGAACTGTTCCGTAAAGCCCGCATTCGAACCATCCGACCAAGTGCCGATATTAAACTGGCTCGCGATATCCGACCCCAGATCCAGGATGGCGCTTCCGTCAAACACCACCTCATCGTTGACCGCGAAAAGGGGATTCGGGTCGGCCTCAAAGCTGAGGCTGAAGTTATTGACGGTGCCGCTCGTATAAAACATAACCTTGTCCAATGAAATGCTATCGCCGCCGGCGACCGACGCCGTGGCGTTGCCGGAAAGGATCGTGTAGGTTTGCAGGATCGTGCCGGGCACCAAATTGACCCCTTCGTTGAGAGTCAACGTGTTCCAAAGATCCGCCGTGAGCGGATCCCAATCCCACAAATCATTATTGGTGTTCGAGGTGACCAGCTGAGAGCCTGAAAAATTAACGGTCAGGAAATGATCCGTGGGATTCTCATAGGTGATATCAACGAACAGAGCCGCAAAGGATGAACTCACCATCATCAAAGTCGCCATCGCCAATATAAATTTCTTCATCCGTAGTCCTTTTGTTTTATGGGGTTGTTTCCAAATCATGCAGGGGGTTAATGCAACATGTATGCCAAAGGAGTGGGTGGATGGGTGCTATTTTGTAACTACCTGCGAATGAGGCAATAAGAAGAGAGGTTCTTTTGGGCCTAAAGGTGGGTTGGCGGGAAAATTATCAATGCCGTGAAAATGAGGGTGCGTTTGCACCGCTCAAGCATCCTTATCTAAGAATCGCGAAACCCGATCAGGCCGTGGCAACGACGACGGCGCGCTTGGGGGCGGGATGGCCTTCGGCGGTTTTGGACGGATCGGCGGGGTCGAGGAAGTCGGGGAGCGATTCGAAGGTCATCCAATCGGTCGTCCGCTGTTCGTCGGTGGAGGTGGTGCAGATGTCGACGGTGCGGATGTTCTTTAGCCCGCACCGCTTCATCCACTGCTCGAGCGTGGCGACCGACGGGATAAACCAGACGTTGCGCATTTTGGCGTAGCGGCCGTCGGGAATGAGCGAATAACCCGCGGGGCCCTCGACCACCAGCGTTTCAATGACGAGTTCGCCGCCGGGGTGCAGAAAATTCTTCAAATCTAGAATATGGTCGATGGGTGACTTGCGGTGATACAAAACGCCCATGGAAAAGACGGTGTCGAAAGCGCCGGGTGTTTCGGGTACGTCTTCGATGCCGAGCGGCAGAACCCACGCGCGCGGGTCGTGGATGAAATGCTTCATCGCAAAAAACTGGCAGACAAATAGGGGCGAGGGGTCGACGCCAACGACGAGCTTGGCGCCTTCGCCGGCCATGCGCCAGCAGTGGTATCCATTGCCGCAGCCCACATCGAGGATGGTGCGGCCTTCGAGCGGCTGGAGGTGCGGTTGCACCCGGTCCCATTTCCAGTCGGAGCGCCACTCGGTGTCGATGTGCACGCCGTGGATGTGGTACGGCCCTTTGCGCCATGGATGGAATTGCTTGAGCCGTTCTGTCAGTCTGGGGAGGGCTTGGCCGGCGACGCGCACTTCGTTTTTTAATTCAACGGCCGCGGCTTCGAGCGCGGGCAATTGCGCCAGCGCCTCCTCCCATTGCGGCAGGTTCCCGTGGCGCTCGTAGCGCAGGCCGTGGGCGATGCGCTCCGGCAGCGACCCGATCCACGGTTCGAGCTCCGTGCCTTTCAGCTGTTCGTAAAATGGGGTGTAGTCGATTTTCATGGGTAAATCCGTGAAATCTGTGGATGCATTTATTTCACGGCGAGCATGGACATAAAGTTGAAGCACTGGAACCAGACATCGACCGAGCTGAAGCCGGATTTGAGCAGGCGGTCGCGGTGGGTCGGGATGGTTTCCGGGATGAGCACGTTTTCGAGCGCGGTGCGCTTCTGGCTGATTTCGAGGTCGGAGTAGCCGTGCGCGCGCTTGAAGTCGTGGTGGATATCCGTCAGCAGCCCGTTCACATGCGGATCTTCGAAAGTCACTTTTTCGGAAAGGATCAACACGCCGCCGGGCCGCATGCCGTCGCAAATTCGTTCCAGCAGGGTGGCCCGTTCGGCCGGGGGAATAAACTGGAGCGTAAAGTTGAGCACCACGACCGAGGCATCGGCAATCTCCACCTGGCGGATGTCGCCGCAAATGGTTTCGACCGGCGTCGGGTTGTGGTCACGCTCCATCGCTTTGCGGCAGCGCGCGATCATCGATTCGGAACTGTCGACCGCCACGATGCGGCAGCCATCCGCCACCATGCCGCGCCGCATCGAGAGCGTGGCGCCGCCGAGTGAGCAGCCGAGGTCGTAGAGGGCGGAGCCGGGCTGGGCATAGTGTTCCGTCAGCGTTTCAATCATGGTGATGATGGAGCGGTAGCCGGGCACCGAGCGCTCGATCATATCGGTAAACACATCGGCCACCTGCGCGTCGAAGCTAAAATTGGCAATGTTCGCCAGCGATTCGGAATAGAGGTCGTCCTTGTTCATGGAGGCGGAATGTAGCAAACGCGGCATGGAACCTGCATCAAATATTCTACTATTTGGCGGAGCGGGTTTAGTAAAATGTACTCCGTTTGTTTTGGATGTTGCCGCACAGATGTGGTCAATATGTGGAATGCATGACATAAAGAACGGTATGAAGAGATGCGTTGTAATGTGGGTTGCGGTTGGTTTCCTCGCTGGGACCGCGCACCGTTCCTTGGGCATCGCCTTGAATGATCTGGCGGCCGGCGAGATTCCCCCCACAAATTCAGGCTATTCGTTCGACTGGAATCATGTTTACAAGTACAAGGGCGCTTCAGCCACGGCGGTCGACCACTATTGGATATTGACCGCTGCCCATGTTGCGGACGATACGCCCAGCGGAAACCTGACGATCGATGGAGAAACCTATACCCAGCAGGAGGTGGTGTTCCACTCGCAGGCGGCCGATCCCAAAGGGAACCCGACCGCCGACCTAGCATTGGTTCGCTATGACAAGCCGTTGCCCGGGTACTACCTTCTGAACGATTCAATTCCGGTCGGATCCGAAATCCTGATTGTCGGATTTGGTTATCCTGGCGATGTTGCCGTTCAGATGTCCAACTCCTACTTTACACAGACCGGAGGGAGCCGCATTCAGCGTTGGGGAACGAATAGGATCAATAGCAAAAACACGCTTAGCTACACGGGCCCGCCTCCGCTGGGATATACCTCCAACAAGGGTTTCAAGATTTCCATTTCCAATACATTTGGCGGGCCCACCGCCCATGAAGCCGGTTGCAACATCTACGACTCAGGGGGCGGTATGTTCTATGATGACGGAGGTACATGGAAGCTGACCGGTACCATGTTGCAGCGCTACCAATACAACAGTTCCCAGTTTTCCGGAAATTTCGTAATAGCTACAAAATACTATGTCAATTGGATCAAATCGGTGATCGTCGATTACGACACCGACATGGACGGCCTGCCGGATTGGTGGGAGGCGGCGCACGGCGCGACCGCGGCGGGCGCCGATCCGGATGCCGACGGCTTCACGAACTATGAGGAGTGGCTGGCCGATACGCTGCCGAACGACAGCACGTCCTTTCTGCGGATCACGGATTATTCCTCGGCGACGAACCTGGTATTCAGCAGCTCGACCAATCGCGAATACCAAATCCGCTACCGGACCGATCTGGTTGATACCAATGAGCTCTGGCAAACGGAGGTGGACTGGTTCACCGGCTCTTCCTCGCAGACGGTCCAGGCCGTTTCCAACGCCACGAGCAACCGCTTCTTTGAGGTGCGGGCCAAGCTTTATTAATCTCTTCCTCTTATCCGAACAAATATCGGCGGGACTTTTATGAACTTGCCGGGCACTATTCATGGCCGTCATGAGTTTGGTTGTTTTTAGCTGGAGACTCCGTGAAGATACGTTTAATTGCCTCGGCCTTGCTGCTTGCTGTTTCAGCGCAGGCCTCCACCACCCATGCACTCACTTGGGAGCGCTGCCTCGATCGTGCCAAGCGGCACAGCCCCGAGCTGGTCGCGGCCCGCGCCGCCGTGCGGGAACTCGAATATGGCGTGGCTTCGTCCAGAGCCGGCTTCCTCCCGCAGATCGATGTCTCGGCCGGCTTCACCAAATCGGGCAATGAAAATGCCGCGGGGTGGACGGAGACCGATCGCACCACGGCCGGCGTTGATCTCAGTCAGGATCTTTTTTCGGGCGGCAACAACCTGGCGAAGCGCCGCCGCGCGATGGCCCAGCTTGCCATCGGCAACGAACAGTATCGCGATGCGCTATCGGATATAGAGTTGCGGCTGCGGCAGGCCTTTGTCGAAGTGATCTATGCGCAGGACCTGATCGAGCTGACGAAACAAATTGCGGAACGGCGCAACAACAATGTGCGGCTGCTCCAGTTGCAGTTTGATGGCGGCCGCGAAAATGCGGGCTCGCTGGCCCGCAGTAAGGCGCAGCGGGCCGTGGCGGATTTTGAGGTGCGGCAGGCCGAGCGGGCGCTCGCTTATGCCTTGCGCAACCTGGCCGCGGCCATGGGCACCATGACGATTGATTTTGGCGTCGACGGGGATTTGCAGGCCACGGTTCCGGCCGCGGCCATTGATCTCGAGGGATTGATGAAGCAATCGCCGGATTATGCCATTGCCCAAACGCAAATCGAAGCCTCCCAGGAAGGGGTGTATGTGGCCCGCAGCGGTCGCTTCCCTTCGTTGACCTTTAATACCTCGGCGGGGCTCAGCGGCGAGCGTGAACTGGAGTTCGGCGATTGGAACATCGGCGTGCGGGCCTCGATGGACCTGTTCACCGGCAACCGCTTGCGCAGCGATGTTGCGGCGGCGAAGGAACAGGTGGTTCAGGACGAGATGGGTTTTATGAATACGGCCAATAGTCTGCTGGCCACCTTGCAGCAGCGGTTGAACAACTACATCGACGCCGTGGAAAACGAAGCCACCCAAAAGCAGTCGCTCGATGCCGAAATGCTCCGCGCCGAAATCTCCACGGCCAAATACAAGCAGGGGCTTCTCTCATTCGAAGACTGGGACATTATCGAAAGCAATTTGATCAACCAGGGCAAGACCTACCTGCAGCGCCGCCGCACCTCCGAACTGGAGCAGGCGCGCTGGAAGAATGCGCTGGGTAGGAGCGAATGGTATACGGAAAAGGGCGAGTGATATGAAAAAAGCAATGAAATGGATGGTGGTGCTGGCCCTGCTGGCGGCGGGTGGATATTGGTACTCCAGCACCAAGCTCAAAAAGGGGGAGGATGCCACGCCGACGTTCGCCCGCGCCAAGGTGGAGATCCGCGACCTTCGCATCACGGTGGAGGCGACCGGGGAGGTCCGGCCGCGCAACCGGTTGGGGGTAAAGCCGCCCATCGCCGGCCGGCTCGAAAAACTCTTGCTCGATGAGGGCGATGCGGTTGAAAAGGGACAAATCATTGGCTGGATCAGTTCCACCGAGCGGGCCACGTTGCTCGATGCCGCCTTGGCCACCAGTGAAGCGGAGTTGGAGTATTGGCAGGAACTCTACAAACCGACCCCGCTGATCTCTCCGCTGAAGGGCACCATCATTGCACGCAACTTTGAGCCGGGCCAATCGATCGAAAGCAAGGATGCGGTGGTGGTGATTGCCGACGATTTGATTGTTGTGGCCAACCTCGACGAAACCGATATCGGACAGGTGAAGTTGGAGCAGGTTGTTAAGGTGCGGCTGGAAGCCTATCCCGACCACGAATTTTCCGGCGTGGTAGAAAAAATCGCCTACGACGCCCGCACGGTCAGCAACGTCACCATGTATGAAGTCGATGTGCGCCCGGCGCGGCTGCCCGGGTTTGCCCGCAGCGGCATGACCGCCAACCTTAAATTCATCATCGAGGAAAAGAACCAGGCCTTGGTGGTGCCCGCTGCCGCCATCCAGCAAAAGGCGGCCCGTGGAAAACAAGGTTCGTCCGGCAGCAAGGACGCGCCGGATCCGGCGCGCCGTAAAATGATGATGGAGCGGATGCGCGAACGCGGCCAGCGCGGCGCTAAAAAGAGCGCCGCCGTCTCCTATGTGCTTATTGATTCGGGCCATCCCGAAAGCCCGGATGAAAAAACCATCAAGACCGGCATTAGCGACGGTTCCTACACCGAGATTCTGGCGGGACTGGAAGAGGGCGACGAAGTGCTGATCCAGAAAATCAACCTAGGCACCGGAACGGTGGGCCGCGGAAGTTCCTTGATGCCGACGCGCATGGGCCGCGGCGGAGGCCGCCGTTAATGATCAAAGTCGAAAACCTCCGGAAGACCTATCAGATGGGCGAGGTCGAGGTGCGCGCCCTCGATGGCGTTTCGCTGGCGGTCGAGCAGGGCGAATATGTCGCCATCATCGGCGCGTCCGGTTCCGGCAAGTCGACCTTGATGCACATCCTCGGCCTGCTGGATGTTCCAGACGCTGGAACCTTTGAAATCGACGGCACCGATGTTACCCGCTTTTCCGATACCGAACTGGCGTCCTTCCGCAACCGCGTGATGGGGTTTGTCTTCCAGCAGTTCAATCTGCTGGCGCGCACGACCGCGCTGGAAAACGTCGGCCTGCCCTTGATCTATGCCCGCAACGGCAAGACGATCGACCGGGCGCAAAAGATGCTCGAACTGGTCGGTCTGGCCGACCGCGTGACGCACCACCCCAACGAACTGTCCGGCGGCCAGCAGCAACGCGTGGCCATTGCCCGGGCCCTGGTCAATGATCCCTCCATCATTTTTGCCGATGAACCGACCGGCAACCTCGACTCCAAAAGCGCCAAGGAAATCATGGAGGTGATGAGTGAGCTGCACGCCCGCGGCCTCACGATTATCTTGGTGACGCACGATTCCAATGTCGCCAGCCACGCCCACCGCATCATCGAACTCAAGGATGGCAAGATTCTGGCCGACTTCAAGAATCCCGATGCCCCGGGCGTTCCATCGCTCGGAAGCACCGCGGCGGTGCTCCCGGAGGGGAAGCACGCGGGGTTCCACCTCTTGCGGGAGGGGGCCATGCTGATCAAGCAGTCGATCCGTTCCCTGCTGGCCAACAAGGTGCGCACCGCGCTTTCGGCGCTGGGGATTATGATCGGCGTGTCTGCCGTGATTTCCACCGTGGCCATCGGGAATGGCGCCAAGGCCGCCATTGAACAGCAAATGAGCCGCCTCGGCTCCAATCTGCTGCTGCTCTATCCCCAGCACCGTTCCCGCGGCGGCGTGCGTCAGGCGCAGGGGGCGACTTCGCGCCTGACGGTTTCGGATGCCCGGGCCATCCGCGAAGAGGTAGCGTACGTGACCCGCGTCAGTTCGATCGCCGCCGGCAATGCCCAGCTCAAGGCCGGCAACCTGAACTGGAGCTGTCAGGTGCAGGGGGTGGATCCCGACTATGAAGCCATGCGTTCGTATCAACCCCAGTTGGGCCGCTTTTTCACCGAGGAGGAGGTCGCCCGGCGTTCCCGCGTGGCGATTCTCGGCCTCACCCCCGCCCGCGAACTCTTTGGCGGAGCGAACCCCATTGGGCAGCAGGTCAAGATCAACCGCCAGACGTTCACCGTGATCGGGGTGCTGCCGGAAAAGGGCAGCAGTGGTTACCGGGACAACGACGATACGGCCTTTATCCCCATTTCCACCGCGATGCGGCGCCTGTTCGGCAAGCAGTATGTCGCCCGCATTGAAATCCAGATCGACGAAGCGAAAAACATGGACCGCGCCCAAGCCGACATCCTGGCGCTGCTCGCCAAACGGCACCGGACCGGCACCGCCGAAAATCCGTTTGTAATCCGCAACCTCGCCGAGATTCAGGACATGGTGTCCGAGACGGGCGACATCATGTCGCTCCTGCTCGCGAGCATTGCCTCCATCGCGCTGGTGGTCGGCGGCATCGGCATCATGAACATCATGCTGGTTTCGGTGACCGAGCGCACGCGTGAGATCGGCCTGCGCAAAGCGCTCGGCGCGCGCCGGCAGGATATCTTGCTGCAGTTCCTCATCGAGGCGCTCGTGATCAGCTTCTTTGGCGGGTGCCTGGGCATCGCGCTGGGGGTCGGTGCCAGCTATCTAACCGAACGGTATGCCGACATGCCGACCATCATCGAACAGGATTCCATCCTGATGGCCTTCGGATTCTCGGCGCTGATCGGCATCGTCTTCGGCCTGTGGCCGGCGCGCAAGGCCGCCCAACTCAACCCGATCGACGCCCTGCGCTACGAGTGATTAGGCTTCCGGCCAGTGGCCGGCCTCGGCCATCAAGCTTTCCAGGCATTGGATGGCGGCGGAGGTATCGTTCAGGCACGGGATCATGCGGAACGATTCGCCGCCGGCGTTCATGAAGAGTTCCCGGCCGCGGATTTCGATCTCTTCGAGCGTTTCCAGGCAGTCGCAGAAAAAGGCGGGACAGATGACGGCCAACCGCTTGATTCCCTTCGCGGGAAGCTCTGCGAGCATTTGGTCGGTATATGGTTGTAGCCATTCGTCGCGGCCGAGCCGCGACTGGAACGCCACGCTGTAGCGATCTTCCGGAATGCCGGCTTTCTTTACGATGCTTCGTGTAGTGGTCAGGCTCTGGAAGCGATAGCAGGTATCGTGCGCAATGGAGGGCTCGCTGCAGCATTCCGCCGATGAAAGGCAGTGGAGCCTGGTCGGATCGGTCTTCTTCAGGTGGCGCAACGGCAAGCCGTGGTAGCTGAACAAAATATGCTCGTCGGCCTCCGCCAGCGATTGTGCCAGCGGTTCGATATAGGCCGGCTCGTTGTAGAAGGGGGGGACGACCCGTATCGTGGTGGCACTTTTCCGCCGCTTTATTTCCGCGGTCACGCCGGCAACGCACGACCCGACCGTGGCCATGGCATATTGCGGAAATATCGGCAGCACGCAAATTTCATCAACGCCGGCATCAAGCAGTTTGCCGATGGCGGACTTGAACGACGGGTTGCCATAGGCCATCCCGATTTCAATGGGCGCATCGGTTCGATCTCTCAGCGCATTCCGGATTTGCTTGCAGTAGTGGATCAACGGCGAGCCGTGCTCGGTCCAGATCTGCTTGTAGGCTTCGGCCGATTCGGCCGGCCGCCGTGGCAGGATCCGCCAGTTGACCAGCATGTAGCGCAGCGGCAACGGCATATCGATCACGTAGGGATCCATAAGGAACTCTTTTAGGTAGCGCCGCAAATCCGTCACCTTCGTCGAGTCAGGCGATCCGGTATTCATCAATAAAAAGCCATGTTTCATGCACGGAGTATAAACGCAAAGGCACGAAGAGCGCCAGGCTTTGATCTACTTGGTGTTCTTCGTATCTTAGGGTTGAATTATTTTCTCGGCGGTGTCGATGCCGGAGAGGATGGAGTTGGCGACGGAGATTCCGTCGCGGTAGTGGCCGGCAAAGTGGATACCCGCATGGGTATTCTCGATCTGTTTCATATGGTCGAGAAAGCGTTCATAGCCCACGTTGTATTGCGGGATGGCCTGGGGGTAGACGCTGAGGCGCTGGTATTCCGGTTCGCCGGAAAGACCGAGCAGTTGCTGAAGGTCGCGCAGCACGTTTGCCAGCATTTCGTCTTCCGCCTGCAGCGCCTTTTCGGGGGCCGAGGCTCCGCCAACAAAGACGGTCAGCAAGGCCATTCCGTCCGGCGCGCGGGCGGGAAAGATCGACGAAGGGAAAAGGGCGCCCAGCGAGAAATAATTTTCCACTTCGGGAATCAGCATGCCGAATCCATCCAACGGGTGGCGGAGCTGGTTTGCGTTGAACCCGAGCGACAGGCTGGCGACCGGTGGATAATAGATGTCGGCAAACGGGGCAAAGTTGAACGGCGTATTGAGTTGGGGCAGGGCATGGGCCGGAATGGCCAGCAACACATCGCTGTACTCGTCTCCGTTGACTTTCAGCCGGCCGTTCTCCAGGTGCTGCAGGTGTTCAACTGGGCTGTTGAGCTGGATGGTGTCGCCCAGTTTTTTCGCCAGCTGTTGGGGCAGCACTTCCATGCCGTCGTCGAAGGTAAACATGCGCGCATCTTTTGCTACGCCCGCCTCCCGTTTCTTGCGTTCCTGCGCCCCCTTGATCGCGCCTTTGATCAGCGAACCCTGTTTTTGTTCCAGCTCATAGAGTTTCGGGAAGGCCAGGGCGGTGGAAAGTTTCATCGGATCGCCGGCATAGACGCCGCGGACAAACGGGTTGATGGCATAGTCGAGGAACTCCTGCCCCAACCGCCGCAGAACAAACTCGCCGAGACTTTCCTGCTCGTTCGACTTTGATTTGATGAAGGGTTCGCGCAACAACCGCAACTTGGCTTTTGTGGAAAACGCCTTCGATTTGATGAAGGCCTGCGGCGAAGTCGGCAAGGCAACGACCTTCCCCTCGCGCACAATGAAGCGGTTCATGGCGGCCTGGTGGGGGAGTAGTTTGCGGCCTTCCAGTCCAAGGCGCGTAATCAACTTGCCGAGATCTGGATGGGTGTCGAGGATCGAATTGGGCCCGCACTCCACGAGGAAGCCCTCCTCGCGCACGGTGCGGATTACGCCGCCGACCCGGCCGGAGGCTTCATAGACCGTGCAGTTCACCCCGCGCTGCTGCAGCTCGAACGCCGCCGTCAGACCGGTAATGCCCGCGCCGATAACCGCAACCTTTTGATCCGTACTTTCCATGGTTGCTTTGTAACCGCTAATGAACGCGAACTCACGCGAATAAAAAAAGGTTTGCCGTTCCGGAGCCGGTCGCGGTAAACGGCGTTATTGAAAGTTCTGAACGGTTTCGGTGATGGCCTGGATGGTTTCGATGTTGGCGTCGGGGGGCACGCCGTGGCCGAGGTTGAAGATATGGCCGTCGCGCCCGCGCATCTCTTCGAGGATGCGTTGGGTTTCGACCACCGCGACTTCGGGCTTGGCGACCAAGAGGGCGGGGTCGAGATTGCCCTGCACGGCCACGTCGTCGGGGATGGTTTTGCAGACCGCGGAGAGGTTGAGGCTCCAGTCGATGCCGAGGGCATTGGCACCGGTGTTGACCACCTCGTGCCAGTTGTGGTGGACGCCGCGGGAAAAGACGATGGTGGGCATGTCGGCGGGCAAGGCCGCGATAATCTGCTGCATCCACAATCCGGAAAATTCCCAGAATAGGTTCGGTGCGAGCGTGCCGCCTTGGCTGTCGAAAATCTGGATGACGTCCGCGCCGGCTTCGATCTGCGCCTGGAGGTAGGTGATGGTGGCCAGGGTAATTTTTTCGAGCAGGACGCGGCACAGCTGAGGTTCGTTGTACAGCATGGCGCGTGAGCGCGTGTTGTCGCGCGAGCTACCGCCTTCGATCATGAAGGAGGCCAGCGTCCATGGCGATCCGGCAAAGCCGATGATGGCCCGTTCATCGCCGAGCTCGTTGCGAACCAGCTTGATGGCTTCGGGGGTGTAGTTGATGTGTTCCAGCACGCGGGACGGGTCGAGCTTGTCGACATCGGCCTTGGAGTTCAGTTCGAAGTCGACCTTGACGCCGCCTTGGTCGAGCAGTTCATAGGGCTGTCCCATGGCCTCGGCGATTACGAGAATATCGGAAAAGATGACGGCGGCATCATAGCCGAAGCGGCGGATCGGCTGGAGCGTGATCTCGGCGGCGAGCTCCGGATTCTGAACGAGCTCGGTAAACTTGTAGTCCGCCTTGAGGGCGCGGTATTCGGGCAGGGAACGCCCCGCCTGGCGCATCATCCAGATGGGCGGGCGGGTGTTGGCTTCGCAGGCGCAGGCGCGCAGAAACCGTTCGCGGCAGGTAATGGCGTGTGGCTTTTTCATAGGCCGGTGGTTATCGCATACATGAAGCCCCTTTTCGATTTTTGATTTGGGATTTTTGATGGGTGGAATCGGCGCGCCTAGGCCGGCGGCGGAACGATCGGGTCGGCCCCGATGGTGCCGATGTGGTCCTGCAGGAACGCATTGCTTTCCACATAGCGTAAGCGCTCTTCCACGGATGCGAGGCAGCTTGCGCATTCCAGGGCTGCGGCCTCTTTGGCGTTATGCTGCTGGCGGATGAACTCCTTCAGGTAGTCGATGTGATGGCGGCAGCAATCGGCTTTGCGTTGCTGCTTGATCTTGAGGCGCTCCATGTACCAGTCGCTGTCCAGGACCGCCGCGCGGGTGAACAGGCCGCGGATTTCCGGGTCGTTGAGGCCTTTGCCTTCGTGGTGGCCGGTAGCCATGATGTGAATCAGGGCTTTCAGCGGCGGGATGAAGCCGTCGGCGCTGCCGTCGGTGAGATACTGCTGGGCAATCTTCTGCTGCGTCTCGACGATGTTGTTGATGCCGTCGGCAAACTCGTCCAGGCTCTGGAGTTCCGGCTTGAGCATATCCTCCGCGAACACGGTGTTCGGCGCCTCGAAGATTTTGCCGAGGTATTCGTTCACGAAGGCGGTGGTGATGCGGTAGCCGAGGCGGCTACCGAAGACGGTCGCGCCGTTGTGCTCAAAGTCTTCAACCTTTTCGAGCCGGCCGGCTTCGATCATTCGCTGCGGATCGCGTTCGTGCTCCGGCATCCGGCACCAGAGCTCGGGAATCAGCAAGCTGACGTCGTGCTCCACTTGATGCTTGGAGCCGATGTAGCCGGCGGCGGTGCTGAAGCCGTTGCACCCGGTCAGGATGAACGCGAGCAGGGCATTGTTCAAATCGGCGCTGGCGGCCAGGGCATTGAACGGACCTTTGGTCAGTGCGCCTTCGGAGCCGGCTCCGGTGGTGGAGGGCGATTTACCCGTCAGGCTGCAGATGAAATCCATGAACAGCTCCGGCAGTTCCTGGTAGTGGATCGGGCCGTAGACCGCGAGCGGGGGGATGCCCTCTTCGGCCGGGTTGTTGCGGCGGCCGGGCAGGACGGCATTCACCGGGGTGTAGAGCGGTTCGCCGGCGGGAATTTTGCGGAACAGGCGCATGCCGTTCAGCGCGAGGTATTTGGCCTGTCCGTCCACGAGGTCCTGTCGCATCTGCAGGTAGCGCGGGTTTTTCGTCGGCGCCCCGTTGACGATCCGCGGCGAGGCGGAGTCGACAAACTGGAGCGTCTGGTTGTCGGATTCGGCCACCTCCTGGATCATGCGGCGCATCGGCTCGGTGTACTGGTGGTACGTGACGGCGCGCTCCATGATCTCGACGGCATCCGCTTGGGTCATCGGCGCAAAGTTGGAGATAAAGTTGTTCGGCCCGGCCAGGTCGGCTTCCGCCTGCTGGTCGAAGCCGCGGACCACCGCGGCGTCCGGCCGCTGGAAGAGCCGATACTCGCAGTTGTCGACGATCTTCACGCTTTCGGCGGCGCGATATTCCGGGTTCAGGTGGGTCAGGTGCCGGGTGGGCACCACGATCGAGGCCGAGATGTCGTCCTCCCACTGGATTTTTTCCGCCGAAATAAAGTCCGTGCGCAATTTGCTGGTGCGCCAGATGCCGTCGGTGCTCATGCCGACGCGCAGGTAGTTGCCGATCATCTTGCGGCCGTCGAACTTGAGTTCATGGCCCAGCTCGCCGTTGATGAAGTCGACGCTGAAGTGTTGGCGACCGTTCTGCGCCCACTCCTTCTTGTAGTAGCGCTTCAGCAGGAAGACGAGGCCTTTGATGCGGTTCGGGACCTGCTCCAGCCAGGCGTTGTATTCGGCGGTATTCTCCGGCGAGGGATTCAGCAGTTTGATCACCGAGCCGAGCGAGCGCTCGTGGCTGAGAATGGGGCGGCTCTGATGGTCCGGCTCGCGCGGCACCTTGAAGCGCCGGCTGTAATCATGGTCCAGAATCGCCTGCACGGCATCCATGTCTTTTTCGAAGTCGGCCACGAAGATCGAGCCCGACAGCATGACATCGCCCAGCGACTTGGAGATTTCGGATTTTCCGCCGCCGGACACCGTACACGGCTTGTGGCACAGCGTCCCCTCCGCCACGGTTCCGACCAGCCGCCAGGAGTTGGAGGCCGGATTGCGCCTCATGTTGATGCGGTAGCCCGACGGGTAGACAAAGGTACGGTTGGCCAGCAGTTTGATCGTTTCGAGCTTGTCGCCGCGTTGCCAGGAGACCCGCTGCCCGTCCACATTGAAGTGGGCGGAGGCCGGAACATAGAAAATGTTCGGGTACTGGTTGTCGGTCGCATAGCCCTCCGGCTGCATGCTGATCGTGTCACCCAAGACCTTGACCACGTCATTCATCGTGTGGTTGAGGTGCGAAAGGGTTCCGTCCGGGGCAAACTGCTCGGTCAGGTTGTAGCGCGGCAGGGCGAGCGCGCCGCCGGCGTGCTCTTCTTCGCACAGCCCGTAGAGGTTGGCGGCAAAGCTGATTTGGGTCTTCACCTCTTTTTTACAGTAGCCGAAATAGTTGTCGGCGATCAGGGTGACCATGACGCCGGCGCTGTCGCGGGCGGTAATCTTGAAGGGCGTGCCGCTGTTATAGAGTTCGTCCGGATTGACCCAGCACATGCCGTCGCGCTGTTGGCGCTCGGTGGCCGCGTCGACGTGCGGCAGGCCCAGATCCTTTTTCTTCAAGCCACAGATGTGCGGCGCCAAGATGATGCAACCGGTGTAGCCGGTCCAGTGGTCGGGGTCCAGGCCGGCGTCGTTTTGCGGCAGGTAGGGGTCGCCGGCGTTGCCGAAGATCGACTCCACAAAGTCCAGGTTGCAGACATAGTTGCCCGGCGCGAAGAAGCGCACTTCCATGTTTTTCTCGCGGAGGAAGCCGGGGACTTCCGGACTGACCATCGGGCGTAGCAACAGCGAAACGAAGCAGGCGGCCTTGTCGTCCTGGGTGGACGTAAACGGCAGTTCGAGATGGTCTTGCGGCGGGTTCAGGGCGGCCGCGAGCAGCTTGGCATAGGTCTGCTTCGGCACCTCCAGCTTGTCGGCCGGCACCGGGAAGCCGCCTTCGGCCACGTGGAAAACGCCTTTGGTGGTGCGGCGGTCGTTTTTCGGGTTGTGCAGTACGCCTTGTTTGATGCGGAACGACTCGATGCCGTTGGCCAGAAATTTATTCTCGTGCGGCGGCATCGAGAGCTCGCGGGCCAGGCCATGGCGGTTGAGAATCAGCGTACGGTTCGGCAGGGTGGGAACCGGATCGTCGCCGGCGTCGGCGAGGTAGCGGTTCAGGAAGTTCTGAATGCGCTTGTCAACCGGGCAGAGGTAGTCGTGAAGGATGCGGTTTTGCTCGCGAATGTTTCTGATCAGGTTGATCGCGATATCCAGTTCCTTGGTGTCGCCCTTCTCATAAATCGGCTGTTCCAGTGCGGAAAGTTTCAGGTTGATATAAGAGATCAACTGTTTCCGGGTTTCCTCCGAGGCCGTGTCGACCCCGACACCTAGTGATTGTTGCAGATCTTTCATCATATAATTCCCCTAACCATTATCACCCGCGTGCTTATGCTGTTTATATTGTATTATCAGTTCCGGTTTTCGCTGTTCTGACTCCCTACATTTAACGGCGGCCTATAAAAGTTCTTGTAGTTTATAGAGCGCGGGTTTGTTTCTCAATAAATTTACCAATATGGGTTGTTCTTTATATGAGAGGCTGCTTGGAACCGCTTGGTCCGGCCCGGTTATGGGGCAAGAAAACGGCCGTCGTTTCGGTGGGTATATGTGCCGTTTTCCAGCGTGTGCATGCCGTTGACGATGACGTGTTCCATGCCGGCGGAGAGCCGGTGCGGGTCGGCGTAGCTGGTATTTTCCTTAAGGGTGTCGGGATTGAAGATGAGGACGTCGGCGGCATGGCCCGCCTTCAGCAAGCCGCGGTTCCGGAAGTTAAATTGCGCGGCCGGCAGCGCGGTCATTTTTCGGATGGCTTCGGCGAGCGGAACGGTTCGGCCGTCGAGGGCGGCGCGCAGGAATTTGGTGTGGCTGCCGTAGGCGCGCGGATGCGGGTGGTCGTGGCTGAGCGGCCCCCACGGCGCGCGCATCGAGCCATCGGAACCGAGCGAAACATAGGGCTCGGCCAGCACGCGCCACATGTTTTCTTCCGACATGCTGAAGAAAATACCGCCGGTTTTCAGGTCGTCGCTATCAATCAGGTGCAGGAAGGCGTCGACCGCCTCCAAGCCGAGGGCTTCGGCGACTTCGGGCAGATATTTCCCTTTGAAGGCTTCGTGTTGGGTGGAGCCGACCATGACGTTGTCCCAGTAGTCCGGCGGGTTGTCGTCGAATTCAGCCCGCAGTTTTTTCCGGGTTTGCGGGTCGCGGATGCGGGCCAGGATAGCCTCGCGCCCGCCATAGGTGGCCCATTGGGGGAGCAGGATGTCGAGGTCGGTGCATCCGGCGGTGTAGGGGTAGCGGTCCGACCCGATCTCGATCCGGTTGCCGGCGGCGCGGATTTTTTCGAGCGCGGCTTCGAGCTTGTTCCAGTTGCCGGCGCCGGACGCCTTCAGGTGCGAGATCTGCAGCCGGGCGCCGGCGCGTTCCGCGATGTCGATGGCTTCATCGATGGCGTCGAGCAGTCCGTCGGATTCGCTGCGCATGTGGGTGGTGTAGAGGCCGCCGTGCCGGGCGGCGATGCGCGCGAGTTCAATAACCTCCTCGCGCGGAACGGCCGAGCCGGGGGGATAGGCGAGGCCGGAGCTGAGGCCGATGGCCCCTTCGTCGAGCGCCTGTTCCAGCGCCTGTTTCATCCGCGCCATTTCGGCGGCGGTTCCGGCGCGCGGTTCATAGCCGCAGATGCCGGCGTGCAGCGTGTTGTGGCCCACGAGCAGGGCCACATTGATGGCCGGCTTGGCCTCGGCATAGCGTTCGCGGTAGTCGCCGATGGTGCGCCACGGCGGGGCGGGCGGGTGAGCAGGCAGGGATGCCTGCTCCACATTCGGAACAGACCCTCGTGGGGTAGGCATCTCTGCCTGCCCAAGGTGGGAATAGTCTTTGTCGAGCCAGTCGACCGGCATCCGGTAGTCGCCGTTGAGCGGGGCCGCGGACGCGCCGCAGTTTCCGCATACTTCGGTGGTGATGCCTTGGTACACCTTGGATGCGGCGGAGGGTTCGAGCAGCAGGTAGGTGTCGGAGTGGGAGTGGGCGTCGATGAAGCCGGGGCAGACGATGCGCCCGGTGGCATCGATGGTTTTTTCGGCGGTGGCGCCGGAAAGGGTCCCGATCTGGGTTATGGAATCGCCGTTAATTCCGACGTCGCAACAGAGGGCGTCGTTGCCTGATCCGTCGTACACGAGCCCGTTGAGGATGAGGAGGTCAAAGTTCATAAGGCACATGATACGGGCTGGAAGCGGCGGGTTTAAGGAGAAAGTGCGGCTGTTTTATTCCAAGGTTTCAATTTTGTATAAACGTATCGATTCAAATAGTTAATTTACATTAATGTATTCAAAATAGCGGCTGATAAAAAATAACTATAATAGGTAGTTATTTGAAATAGCTTCATAATAAAGGAGTTAAGACTGTTTATGGCATGGTCCTGCATAGTTTGGTATGCTTAATGCTTATGAGGATCCATCGCGAATACTGCGGTTCGGGCACAGTGGAAACCTTTTATGGAGGGGGAACTAAAATGAGAATGAAAGGGCTAAAAAAACCAGCGCTGTTGGTAGCGGCACTGGTGATGGGTCTGTCAGCTCCGGCGTGGGCGCAAGAAGTTGCCGACGCGGCGGCGGTGGCCAGCGAAGCGGCGTATGCCATCGATAATATGTTTTTGCTGTTCTGCGCGGTGCTGGTGCTGTTCATGCAGGCGGGTTTTGCCATGGTCGAGTCCGGCTTCAATAGCGCGAAGAACACCGTGAACATTCTGTTTAAAAACGTGATGGACCTGTGTATCGGCATGTTGCTGTACTTCATCATTGGATACGGTCTGATGTATCCGGGCGATGGCGGCAACGGGTTCCTCGCATTTGGTCAGTTTGGCATTGGCGGTCTGGGTGCGGACACGGCCGAAGCGGGCGCCTTGGCGCCGCAGGTCGACTGGTTGTTCCAGGTTGCGTTTGCGGCCACGGCGGCCACGATTGTTTCGGGCGCGGTGGCCGGACGTCTTAAATTTCATGCCTATCTGGTCTACAGCGCGGTCATTACCGCTTTCATCTACCCGGTTTCCGGGTACTGGAAATGGGGCGGCGGCTGGCTGGATTCCCTGGGCTTCTACGATTTTGCCGGCTCGCTCGTGGTACATGCCTGCGGTGGTTTTGCCGCCTTGGCCGGTGCGATTGTGCTCGGACCGCGCATTGGACGCTTTACCAAGGATGGCAAATCCAGGGCCATGCCCGGCCACAACCTGCCGATCGCTGCTTTGGGTGTATTCATTCTTCTGGTGGGCTGGTTTGGCTTCAACCCCGGTTCGCAGCTGGCGATTGTCGGCAAGGGCAACACCGATGCCGTCATGCTGATTGCGGTTAACACCCTGCTCGCCGCCGGCGCCGGTGGATTCCTCGCCATGCTGACGACGTGGGTCCTCCACAAGAAACCCGACCTCACGATGGCGGCCAACGGGATCCTCGCCGGTCTGGTGGGCGTCACCGCCAACTGCGATGGCGTCACCAACGTGGAAGCCATCATTATCGGCGCGGTAGCTGGTGTGCTGGTTTGCCTCGGCGTGAAGCTGCTCGATAAACTGCGGATCGACGATCCGGTCGGCGCCTTCCCGGTCCACGGCCTGTGCGGCGTGTGGGGCGGGATTGCCACGGCCCTCTTCGGCAACTACGGCGACGGCTATGGCAACTGGACGGCGCAGATCGTTGGTTCGATCGCCATCCCGATCTGGGCCTTCATCTGCATGTTCGCTCTGTTCTCGATCCTCAAGGCCATCGGCATGCTGCGCGTCAGCAAGGAAGCGGAGATGCGCGGACTGGATATCTCCGAGCATGGCGAAGAGGCCTACAACGGCTTCCAGATCTTCACCACGAACTAACACAGGCAGGATAGGAGTAAGAACATGAAATTGATTATTGCATACATCCAGCCTGAACAGCTCAACGAGGTGAAGCAGGCGCTCTACGAAAAAGAAGTCTACAAAATGTCGGTGACCAACACCATGGGCTGCGGCCAGCAAAAGGGCTACCACGAAACCTATCGCGGCGCGGACATCGAAGTGAACCTGTTGAAGAAGGTTCGTATCGAAATTGCGGTGAATGCCGAGTTCGTGGATTCCACGGTCGAGGCCATCATCAGCGGGGCCCGCACCGGCAATATTGGCGACGGTAAAATCTTTGTCACGGATTTGGAGGAGTGCATCCGCATCCGGACCGGAGAAACCGGCTCGGAGGCCATTGGTTAAAAAGAATTGACAGGGAGCCTAGCCTTGTGCGATTCCTATCAAATCCTAAAAGGCTTTGGATGGGCTAGGCTTCCGTCTAAGCATGCAAGATAGTTAAAACTAAACAGCAAGGGAAAATACATGAAGAAAATTATTACTACTACACTCGTAGCTGGCTTGATGGCTAGCGTTGCAGCTGCTGAGGGAGAAGTCTCGGCAACAGAAGTAAGCGTAACCGTAGACTATGCATCCGCATACGTTTTCCGCGGGGTCACCGCGAATGACTCAAGTGTTTTGCAGACCGGGCTTGAGGCGACAGGTTTCGGACTTCCGGAAGGCTGTGGTTCATTGACGCTTGGTGTCTGGGGCAATTTTGATCTTGGGGATAATGATGGCGCGCAGGCGACTTCGGAGTTTTCCGAAGTGGACTTGTATGCATCCTATGGGCTTCCGAGTCTGATTGATGGTGTGGACCTCTTCGTTGGATACACGGAATACATCTACGCGGCGGATGGTGTTGCTGATAAGGAGCTTAATGCCGGCCTCGGTTTTTCAGTCGCTGACGTTGCTTTGGGTGCGACAGTTTATCTAGGAACAGGTGGAGGCATTAACGGTAACGAATACTTTGAATTCACCGCCGGATATGACCTGGAACTTTCCGAAGAGCTGGGTGCTTCCCTTGGTGCTTCTGCCGCATACTTTGATCCTGATTCAGGGAACAGTGGCTGGAGTGATTCAAGTGTCTCGGCTTCTCTGAGTTATAGTGTATGCGAAAGCTGGAGCATTGGTGCTTCCGTCACATACATCGGCCAACTGGATGACGACGTCTTGACTGACGCTCAACACGAAGTTGATACGGTCGGCATGCTGAGCCTCGCAGGAAGCTTCTAATCCCCGTCTTATATCGTGTAATGAAAAGCGTCCCTTCCGGGGCGCTTTTTTTATTTTCGGGCGATCAATCCCATCAAGTTGTAAATCAGGCGGGCGACGAGGAAGTCGGGCGCATGCAGATTTTCGATGGGGGCCCGTTCGACAAAGTCGCAGCCAATCACCGTTTTGTTGGCCACCACCTGCTCCAGACATTCGAAGGTTTGGAACCAGTCGAGTCCGCCAGCAGGCTAGCCGCGCGCGGCGGCAAAAGCCCGGTCGAACCGGGCAATGAGTTCTTCGGTGGGTTCGAGCCCGACGGAGATGCGGATGAGGTAGCGCGAGGCGCCGGCGGCTTCGGCCCAGTCGAGCTCGTCGTAGTGGGCCAGCAGGACAAAGGGACAGCAGAGACTGAAGCTGGTTCCCAGGTTGGGCCCCTTGGTGATCTCCAATGCATCGTAGAACGCGGCGGTATATTTCGCGGCATCCTTCAATACGAAAGAGAGCAGCCCGCCATATCCGCCTTCCGGCCGCTTGACGCGGTCATACATGGCCTTGTCGGTGAAGGCGGGATAATAGATGGATTCAACGGCGGGATGCGGTTCGAGAAACCGGCAAACCTCGAGGGCGGTTTTATTAATCTGTTCCACGCGCTCCCGGTATTCCTTCGAGTCTTCCGCCAGCTGGATCATATCGGCCGGATGAAAGGTTTCCGGTTCGTGGATGCGGTTCAGTCGTTCCTTGAACCGATCCGCATAGGGGGCGTTCGGATTAATGATCAGTGCCCCGCCCATGACATCGCTGGTGCCCGAGAAGAATTTGGTCAGGCTGATCGCCGACACATCGGAGTAGGGCAGGGTTTCCTGATTGATGCAAGCGCCGAGGGTTTCGTCGAGAATGATCGGGAATCCGCGGGCATCGGCCAGCTTTCGCAGGCGCGGCAGGTCGACGCAGGTGAGCAGCGGGTTGGTGGGGAATTCGCAGAAGAGGCCGCCGATGGCGGTGGATTCCAGTTTTTGTTCCAGCGCATCCAGTTCCGCGGCATTGCCGCGCGGGTAGAACAAGGGCGCCTCGGTGCCCATTTTTTCCTGAAGCTTAAGCGTGTCACCATACGGAAATGCAAACTGAACGGTCGGGCGGCCGGCATGGAGTTCCTGCACGGCGCGGAAGGCGGCATAGATGGCCGCCATGCCGGAAGGGAAGAGGAAGACATTCTCGGGCGTTGTGCCGGTGAAATCGGCAATGCGTCCGATGATTTTCGCTTTTGCCTCGGTTGCATCGGGGGCGTTGGTGCCGTTGAGCAGCGCTTCGGCCCAGCGCGATGAGATGCCTTCGCCGGCATGTTGCCAAAAGGATTTGGCATCGTCGGCGCAATCTTCGGGAAATGCGATGACCGTTGCGGATGTGCCTTGAATCGGGCGCAGTTCCACGCCGGCTTCCGGATGAAGGGCGGCCAGATATTCGCCGCATCGTTCGGCGGCGGTACGGGTGCTGTAGATCTGCAAACCTTCGAGGGGGTGTTCACGGTACAATTCGCAGGCCTGGATCACCAGCGGGTGATAGAGGAACCGCGGATATCCCAGCGTCAGCTTTTCCAGGGTCGCGGGATCCCGTTCTTCATAGCCAACGACATCCTGCCAGCGCGGCAGGCACATGGAAATGGCATGCTTCGTGGCCGGGATGGGCTTGCCCAGATCTTCGGCGCGGCAGAGCGGATGGGTGCGTAGGGATTCTTGCGGCATGGAACTAGAGGTTGTTCAGGGAGGTCTGGATGTCCTCGATCAAATCGCCGGCATCTTCAATGCCGACGGAGAACCGGACGAGGCCGTCAGTGATGCCGACCGCTTCGCGCTCTTCCTTCGGGATCGAGGCATGCGTCATCGATGCCGGATGGCAAATGAGCGATTCAATACCGCCGAGGCTCTCGGCCAGCGAGAACAATTTTAAATTGGAGATCAGCTTCACGACCTGTTCGAACGGCAGATCGAAGCCGGCGGTTACGATTCCGCTGCCGCCGCGCATCTGTTTCTTTGCCAGCTCGTGCTGGGGGTGCGACGGCAGGAAGGGATAGCGCACGGTGGTTGTGCAATCGAGTCCTTCGAGAAATTCGGCCATCTTCAGCGCGTTCTCGAAATGCTTTTCCATGCGCACGCCCAGCGTTTTCAGGCCGCGCGAGATCAGCCAGCAGTCGAACGGCGACGGATTGAGGCCGACCGCCTTCTGGGCAAAGATCATCTTTTCGTTCCATTCTTCGGAGTTGGTGCAGACCACGCCGCCGAGACAGTCGGAGTGCCCGTTGATGTATTTGGTGGTGCTCGAAAGGCTGATGTCCGCCCCGAGCGCCAGCGGGTTTTGGAAATAGGGCGAGGCAAAGGTGTTGTCGACCAGCAGCTCGGTGCCGGCGGCATGAGCGGCGGTGGCGACGGCTTTAATATCGATGATTTTCAGCAGCGGGTTGGTGGGCGACTCGATCCAAACTAGCGCCGGCGTTTGCTTTTCAATCTCGGCATAGTTGGCCGGATCGCTCAAATCCACATAGCTGATCGTGATGCCAAACTTTTTAAAGACCTGGTCGTAAATGCGGTAGGTGCAGCCATAGATATTTTCTTCCGCCACCACATGGTCGCCGGAGGAAAGGGTGGAGATGACGGCGGTGACGGCACCCATGCCGCTGCCGAAGACGGTGGCGTATTGGGCCTGCTCCAGATGGGCGAGCGTTGCGGCGAGCCGGTCGAAGCCGGGGTTGCCGGAGCGGGTGTAGTCGTAGCCGCGGGTCTGGCCGGGCTCGTGCTGGGCAAAGGTGGAGGTCAGGTAGACGGGCGGGATCACCGCGCCGGTTTCCTGATCCGGTTCCTGCCCGACGTGTATGGCGGCGGTATCAAATTTCATAATGCACTCTTTCCGATCCTGGTTGCGGGAATAGTGGTCGGAAGGTAGCGCGTTGAACTGGATTCGTCAAACCTGGCTAACGCTCGAAGTAGGTGTAGCCGCGCATGCTATTTTCGAAGGTTTCCATGATATGGCGGCGGTCCTTGGCGGTGATGGCCTCGGCCCGGACGGCTTCCTCGGCCCGTTTACGGATTTGACGGAGCATGCGTTTGGGGTCGTATTCCACATAGGAGAGGACATCGGCCACGGAGTCGCCTTCGATTTCGCGGGTGATATCGGCATGTTGAGTCCGCGATCCAGCAGGCCGTCGACAATCTGCCGGAGGCTGACCCCGACTGAACGACGACTGCCACTACTTTTCCCAAGTCGCGTTGGGCTGGTACCTAGCCTGGGAATCGGTCGATGCCGCTTATGATGCGGATGCAGCCGATGAAACGATGGCTTTGAAGCCGTTTATTCTGGGCGATAACTACGGCGTGGCTTTCAGCGTGAAATGGTAGCCGGCGCGTCTTGCACCGTCGAAAAGAACCCGAAAACATAGAAAAAGAAATGGGTTGCATGAAGTACAGCCAAGTGCAAAATTACGCCACATATCGTTTCTGACGCTGCGCTGGGCGCGGGGTATGGTTTTGAGGAGCGGAATAACAGGAGAAATACTTCTAATGAAAAAAATTATGACAATCGGACTCGTGGCTGCGTTGGCATCCAGTGGCGCCTTGGCGGATGAGGGAGTGGTTATGGTTGACCAGTCTTCGGCGGGTGCCGCTTCTACAACCGAAGTCAGCGTCGACGCGGCATTGGTTTCCGCTTATGTTTGGCGCGGGCAGGTGTACAACAACGATGTGGTTGTCCAGTCGCAGGTAACGGTCGCCCACCAGGGTTTCAGCCTCAACATTTGGGGTAACTTTGATCTGGGTGAAAACAACACCGGCACCGAAAAAAGCTTCTCCGAAATCGATTTTTCCCTAGCTTATAGCCTGCCGGTTAATATGAACCAGGTGGCCATTGATGTTGGTTTAATCAACTACAACTTTCCGAACAATGGAGATGCGGAATCCGTACCCGATACGACGGAACTATTCGTGAAGGCGACCTTCCTGAGCTGGGCCGACCAGTTCATTCCTTCCATTACCGGATTCGGCGACGTGGGTGGAGCGGACGGCACCTACTTCCTGTTTGATGTGGCGGTTCCGTTCGAAGTGAGCGACTACCTGGCCGTCGAAGCCGGGGCCTCCGCGGGTTGGGGCAACACCTCCTACAACGATAAGTATTGGGCCGAGGGCAAGGATGACGGTTGGAACGACTATAACGTTTATGCCACCGCCAGCTATGAGCTGCTCGAAAATGTGACCCTCGCGGCCAACCTGACCTACACCTGGCTCGACGGCCGCGTCCGCAGCCATGCCGAAGATGCCGACAAGTATGAAGCCAGCAGAAAGTTCTGGTACGGCGTCAGCGTGGCATACGACTTCTAAATCGATCGCACTTCGCAAGCCAACGCCCCGCACACCGGGGCGTTTTTTTTTGTGTTGGTCGTAAAACCCGAAACCGTTAACCTCTACCAAATTTAACCCTGTAGGTGGACCCATGAACGAACTACTGAACCTGCTTAAACAGAATGCGCTCGAATCGCCCGAAAACCTGGCCAAGCTGCTGGGCCTCACGGTCGAGGACGTGAAGAAACAGATTGCCGAATACGAAAAGGACGGCATCATTCGTGCCTACCAGGCGGTGGTCAACGAGGAAAAACTCGATGCCTCGCTGGTCACCACCGTCATCGAAGTCAAGGTTACGCCTGAAAGCGACGGCGGTTTCGACCGCATTGCCGACCGAATCAGCCGCTTCCCCGAGGTGGAATCGGTCTACCTCATGTCCGGCACGTTCGATCTACTGCTGTTCATCAAGGGCCGCACTATGCACGAGGCCGCCGGCTTTGTGAGCGAAAAGCTGGCCACCATGCCGGGGGTGACCTCGACCGCCACGCATTTCATGATGAAAACCTACAAGCAAAACGGGATCTTGATGCATACGGGAGAGGATGATGAACGACTCAAAGTCTCTCCATAGCCGGATTGCCAAAACCGTCCGCGACATGCCCCGCTCTGGCATCCGCGACTTCTTCGAGATCGTAAGCGCGCGCGAAGACGTCATCAGTCTCGGCATCGGCGAGCCCGATTTTGTGACGCCTTGGCATATCCGCGAGGCCGCCGCCCTAGCGCTCGATCGCGGCCTAACGTCCTACACCTCCAACATGGGGCTGCTTTCGCTGCGGCGCGGCATTTCCCAGTATGTCGAAAAGAAGACCGGCATCGGCTACAGTCCCGAAACCGAAGTGCTCGTCACGGTGGGTGTCAGCGAAGGACTCGACCTCGCCATCCGTGCGCTGATCGAGCCCGGCGACGAAGTGCTCTATCACGAGCCGAGCTATGTTTCCTACCGCCCGCTCATCCAGTTTGCCTATGGCACACCCGTTGCCATCCAGACCAAAAAGGAAAACGACTTCCGCCTGACCCGGGCCGAGCTGGAGGAATACGTCTCGCCCAAGACCAAGGTGCTGCTGCTCAACTATCCGAACAACCCGACCGGCGCCGCCTTGTCGCGGCGGGATGTCGAAGACATCGCCGCCTTCGCCATAGAGCGCGACCTGATCGTGTTGACGGATGAGATCTACGACGAGCTGACCTACGACCGCGACCATTTCAGCATCATTTCCGTGCCCGGCATGCGCGAACGCACCATCTACCTGCACGGCTTTTCCAAGGCCTGGGCCATGACCGGCTGGCGCATGGGCTTTGCCTGCGCGCCGCCCGAACTGACCGAGGCCATGATGAAGATCCATCAGTACACGATGCTCTGCGCCCCGATCCTCAGTCAGGAGGCGGCCGTCGAAGCACTGAAGAACGCCGAGGCCGACATTGCCTACATGAAGGGCGAATACAAGAAACGCCGGAACTTCATCCATGCCTCCTTCGCGGAAATGGGTATTCCCTGCGTCCGGCCGGATGGCGCGTTCTATGCTTTCGCGGATATTTCGAAGTTTGGCATGAGCTCGCAGGACTTTGCCCTCAAGCTGCTCGACGAGCAAAACGTGGCCTGCGTTCCCGGTACGGCCTTTGGGGCCTGCGGCGAAGGCTTCATCCGTTGTTCCTATGCCACCTCGCTCGATGCGATCAAGGAAGCCATGATCCGCATCGCCCGCTTTATCGAAAAACTCTAACTGCGAAAAGGGAACCACAGATAAACACAGATGTACTCGGATGGCTATTTGTTGAAGCAGGCCGGCAATCATTCTGCCGTTAAATTATTTTGCCTGAATGATCCGTGTTTATTCGTGTCCATCGGTGGTTCGAAGCACCATGCCTGAGAGCACCCGCGAGTTGATCGTTTTTCCGACGGAGCTGTCGCTGCGGCGGTTTCAGCAGGAGGTGGCGTTGCGCCAGGGCGGGGTCGATGCCTCGGGCCACACCACCTTCGCCCGGTTAAGGCAGTTGTGTCTGCCCTACGCCAAGCTGAAAGGCCGCCGCATGGCCGCCGCCCATGAGCTGCTCATGCGCAAGCAGGTGGCCGAAGTGGCGCGCGGCCATTTTGACGGCAAGGGCACGCTCGGCGAACTGTCCCTAAACGCCTTGGCCGACGTGCTGGATCAGCTCGTCAAGGAGCTGGCCGCGCTGCCGGGAGAATCGCAACGGGTGGTCGATTGGCTGCTGGATCACAATCACACGCACAAGCTTTATCAGCTCGGCACGTTGTTCAGCGTGTGGCGGGCGGTGATCAAGCAGGAAGGATTTGTTGATTCGCTCGACGTCAATTTGGCGATTCTGAGGTTGCTGAAAGGCAACCGGGAAAACTGGCCGCCGCTGTTGCGCGACTGCAAGCAACTCACGTTCCGTTCCGTGCGCTGGTTCAATCCGTTCGAGGAGGCGTGTGTCGTTGCCCTCAATCATAAGCTGAAAGTCGGCATCGGCTCGGCCCTGCCGCCGGCCCATGCCGAGCAGGGCGAGGATCGGCTCGGCCAGCAAATCCGTTCCGAAATCATGGCGGAGCCGTGGGCGATCTGGGCGGAGGATTTGGGCGACGCGCTGGCGGTCGACAGTCCTGATGTGCTGCAACGGGCCGATAGCCGCCGGATTCATTTTTCCCGTTCGGCCGGCGCCTATGGCGAGATCGAGGATTTGGCGCGGCGCATTTGCTGGAACCTGGAGCAGGGCATGCCGCCCAACCGGATGGCGCTGGTGGTTCCCAACATTGGGACGGTGCAGGATATTGTTCCGCACGTCTTCAGCCGCTTCAGGATTCCCTATTTTTTCCGGCGCGGCCGCCCCGTACTTTCGTCCCCCTGCGTGAAGGCGTTGGTCGCCTGGCTTGCGTTTCCGCTGCGCCCCGAGCGCGACACGCGGATTGATCTGGTCCGCAATCCGGCGATCCACTACCCGAACTGCGAGGCGGAAGTGGAACGTTTGCTGAAGCAACCTCCCCGCATTGACGCCAGCCCCGCCCCGCTTTCCGGTCTGAAGGCGCTGGAAATTTTAAAGGAACGCATCGTGGAGCCCGACGACCATTTCAACGCGGAAGCGTTGAAGGCGGTGGCGGCCGCGCTCGAAGGATTCGGTGAGCACCCGATGCCCTTGCGCGACCTGATCGACCTGCTGGAAGAGCTGCTGCAGAATGCCACCATCCGGCCGCGCGAGAGCCACGAGCAGGGCGTTTGGGTGTTGAACCCGCACGATGCCATCGGTCTGGATTTCGATCTCGTTCTTTTTGCGGGGCTCAACGAAGGCGAATTTCCGGGGATACCGCAGCAGGATGCATTGCTCAACAACCGGGAGCGCGATGCCCTCCGCCAGCATTTAGAGGAGCAGGGCCGGCACCTGCCGAAACTGGCCCTGCCCGTGTCGGATGTTTTGTTCGAACAAGAGTCGATCATGTTCCTGTCGGCGCTGGGCATGGCCCGCGAACAGGTCGTGTTGTCGTATCAGGCGGTGGATCAGGAAGGCCATGAAAAGGGCGAGGGCGAATACTACCGCAAGCTCTGGAACATTGCCGGCTGGAGCGCCCGGCCCGAAATGCAGCGGAGTCCCTACGATGAGTGGCGCACCGGCTTGCTCGGCGAGGCTAGCATGTTTGCCGGGCACTGGCGGACGCAGCAGGCGTTGGCCGTCGAGGACCGGATTCCGATGCCGGGGGAATCGTTCCTGCCGATTGTTCCATTGCCGCTTTGCCGCGCAAAGGATGAGGCGCTGCAGGCTGCGGTGCAAGGAGGGCCGGCAGGGATGCCCGCCTCACAGGTGGAACAGGCATCCTTGCCGGTTCATTCCGTGCAACATGTGGTCGAGATGCTCAAGGTTGAAGCGGAGCGGGAGGCCTTTCTGGAGGCGCCGGCCGGGGACCGCGCCGGGTCGATGTATTGCGGCCACATTGATGCGCTACAGGAAAAGGTGGCCGATTGGTTCAGTCGCAAGGCGGAATTGAGCCCGACGGCCTTGGAGTCGTTGGCGCAGTGCCGCTATGTCTTTTTGCTCGAACGGATCTTTGGCCTGCAGGATCCGCGCGCGGTCGACGATACCCCGGACCCCATGGACCGGGGTGGGTTGATTCACGAGATCCTCTACGAAATCTATACGGCCCTCGCCACCGGTGGGTCGGACCTCGGAGCACAAAAATTTTGGGCGGTGCAGACCGCCGACGGCTGGCGCAAGCGAAACGAAGCCGGCGTGGATGCGGTTCCGCTCGTCGCCTTCGACCCCGCGCTGGCAACCCACTATCTGGAGTTTGCCGAAAGCGAAGCGCGGCGGCTGATGCGGCAGGCGGTTGCTGGTGGCCGCCGGCTCGGCCACCCCGGTGTCTGGGCGGCTGAGCAAGAGAAGCTCGTGGAAATGGTGCGCAACTTCGTGCGGTACGATATTGAAACCTGCCCGGCCGAAAATCGCTTTCCAGCCCTGTTCGAGTTTCAGTTTGGCGGGGAAACGGCGGTTGACCTGGGCGCGGTAAAGTTGCGCGGAAAGATTGACCGCATCGACCTGGTTTTTGCCGATACGGGCGAGCTGCAAAAAGTGCGCGTGCTCGACTACAAGGGGACCTCGCGGGTGCGCAGCAAGACGGAGGACTATGCGGATGAGATTCGCCGAAACCTCGACTGCCAGCTTCCGGTATACGCCCTTGCCGCACAACAGCACCTCCTGGGCGAGTGCAACACGGCGGAAACCAACGCCATGACGGAGACGGGATATCTGATCTATCAACGCGATTTCAAGGAGGTGGGCAAGGCGTTGAAAAAATCCATCCTGCCGCTGGACGAACCGGACCTGCTCCCGGCATTTATGGATACGCTGTTCGAGAACCTCCGCCGCCTCAAGGCGGGCGATTTCGCGGTCGATCCGTTGATCGAGGCCTACACGGACTACCAGTCGATTTGCCGGGTTGTTGCGGAGGAACGATAGGCGCATATCATTAGGGGGCATGTGATTTCTTAACGGGGTGCAACCTGATGACGCCCCGGCCTCTTTTTTTTCAGGACCGGCCTATTTCGGAAGGGTGCACCGGGAACCGGTTCCGATGGGTGTGGTGGCGCTTTCGGGATCAGCAAACCGGCCCGTATGTGCCCATTATTGCGCTGACGGCCAACACCCTCAAAGGGGACCGGGAAAAATGTCTGGCCGCCGGCATGGATGGCGACCTCTCCAAGCCCGTTAAGATGGAGGAGCTTTTCCACGCCATCTATCAGGTCTTTCCCCCCGAGTTGAGAGCCTCATCCGTGGCGGGCTGTGTTCTTCGAATCCTGAAGAACCGGACCCGCCGCCAGCAACCACGGCGAATCCGATTATTCCCGCTTTATACCTTTTCGGGCCGACCTCGCTTTAGGTATGGTCTTTCCCTGATTTTTCTAAACGTATTGGGTGTCGATTTCGGGAGATGGGAATGAACTATTTTAGGATGATGATCGCGGCGGGGCTGGTTTGCACATCGGCGGCTTTTGCACAGTTTACGAATATAGTGGAGAGTGGGCCGGCCTATGCCGCCGTCCAGGGCGTGAGTTCCGGATTCAACGGCATGCAGAACGGAGTGTTCGCCCGCAGCAGGCAGCTGCGACGCAACTTGGTGGCCACCGCCCATGCCATTCCACACGCGGCCTTTTTGTTCGGCTCGACCAACGGCCCGGCTGGCGCGCGCGGACCGGGCGACCCCAACACGATCTTCGGCATGCACTTCTGGGCGCAGCAGTATAGCGGCAAGGCCCAATACGACCGCCAGGGCGTGTCCGACGGCTTTACGCTGAACAACAACGGCTCATCGGTCGGCCTCGATAAACTGATCGGCGAAGCCTTGGTGGCCGGCATCAACTATACCTATGCGCGCAGCACGTCATCGGCTTCCAACGGCGATCACGTCGAGACAGAAACCTATTGGATCGGTCTCTATGGTGAATATGTCAACGAGCGCGGGCTCTATGTGGATGCGCTGCTCGCGCTGGCCCGCTCGAACTATGAGAGCGAACGCAACGCGCCTGGCTATCGCGGAACAGCCCGCTTCCGCGGATCCAATGTCGGGGGGCATATTGATGTCGGGAATTATTTCCACTCCGGCCGCTGGGCGTTGGCTCCGTACGTCGGCTTGCACTATCTCTGGGTCCAGACCGACGACTACACCGAAATCGACGCGACCGGCGGCCAGGCTCAGGTGGATGAAACCAAAGTGGCCTCGCTCGAATCCGTGGTGGGCCTGAAGCTGCGCAACCGCGTCGACACCCGCATCGGCCGGATTCAAACCACCGGCTATGTGGAATGGATGCACGACTTCCTCAACGAGGAAATCCAAAGCACGTTGTCCGCCGCCGCCACCTCGGTGCAAACCGCCGGCATCACGCCCGATGAAAACCGGATCAATGCGGGCGTTGGCTTGGGCTGGACCTGCACCGATTATATGGAGGTGGGGGTTGGCTACGATGCCCGCTTCAACGAAAACTATGAAGAACACATGGGCACGCTCATGCTGAGCGTCATGTTCTAATTAGCGGCGCATTTTTGCCACCCGCTTTGCTTGAGGACATGGAGGTGCACAGAGGAATTACTCTGAGACCTCTGTGGTGAACAAATAGGAGAGTTGGATATGCTTTCATTCAGTTGTTTGTGCCTGTTGCTCGGCTTTGGCTATTGGCTGCGCCGCCGGTTGGTATTCCTCCAACGGCTCTATCTGCCCGCCAGCGTCATCGCCGGCCTCGTCGGATTGCTCGTGCTCCAGCTCGTTCCGCTTCCCGCGGAAGCCACCGGGGGCTGGAGCAAGCTGCCCGGCCAGCTGATCAATATTGTTTTTGCCTGCCTCTTCCTGGGCACGGCGCTGCCGAAGATTTCCAGGGTCTGGAAGAGCGCGGGCCGCCAGCTGGCCTATGGCCAAATCGTGGCTTGGGGGCAATATGCCGTCGGCTGCGCCCTCGTGCTGCTTTTGCTCGGCCCGCTCTTCGACCTGCCCGACCTGTTCGCCGGCATCATGCCGGTCGGTTTCGAAGGGGGGCACGGCACCGCCGGCGGCATGGGGCCGGTCTTCGACGAGCTCGGCTTCCCGGAAATAAAGGACTACGCCCTTGCCTGCGCCACCGGCGGCATCTTGGGCGCCATCATTGTCGGCATGGGGCTGGTCAACTGGGCCGTACGCCGCGGCCATGTGGAAAAACGGGCCATGCCCAACCGCGCGAGCGAGGATCTCAGCGGCCTCATTCCGGCCGGCCAGCGACCGGCGGCGGGCCGCTTGACCGTTTCGAGCGATGTGCTGGACTCGCTCTCGCTGCACCTCGTATTTGTGGGCCTCGCCATCTTGCTCGGGTGGCTGATGAAACAGGGCTTGCTAGTGGCGGCGGCGGGCTTGCCGGGGAAAGGCGCACAAATATTCGCCAGCTTCCCGCTCTTCCCGCTCTGCATGCTCGGCGGCGTTCTGGTGCAATGGTTCTCCGACCGGTTCGACAAGGGTGAACATCTCGACCAGGGCCTCGTCTTGCGCATCCAGAACTGCGCGCTCGATTTCCTCGTCGTCGCGGCGATCGCCACCATCCGGCTCGATGTCGTCGCCAAGGGCTGGATTCCGCTGGTGATTCTGATTACCGCCGGCATCCTGTGGAACGTGCTGTGCCTCACCGTCTTCGCCCGCCGCGCTTTTAAGGATGCCTGGTTTGAGCGCGGGATCGCCGAAATGGGGCAGTCGATGGGCGTGACGGCCACAGGGTTGCTGCTGCTGCGCGTTGTTGACCCCGACTATGAAACCGCCGCGGCGGAGGCGTTTGCCGCGAAACAATTGCTGCACGAACCGTTCATGGGCGGCGGACTTTGGACCAGCGCGGCCATCCCGTTGCTGGCGTTGTGGGGCGGTTGGCCGATTCTGGGCATTGCCCTCGGCGCGATGGGCATATGGGCCGTGGTGCTGTACGGGATGAATCGGAAGGAATTGACCTATTGACACCGTGGCGGTTTCGCGTATTTTTCAATCGCTGTGAATAAAAAGGATTTTGATATGGGTACGAAGAAAAGTAACGACGACGATTTGAGGGACGAAGCCGTTCTGGCCGAAGAAGAGCTGGCGGACAAGGAAGCGGCGGAGGTGGAAGAACTTCCCGATACCGAGATTATCGAAGAGAGCCCGCCCGCCGCTGCGGAGCCGGAAGAGGAGTCGCTGCGCGACCAGTTGGTCCGCCTGCAGGCCGACTTCACCAACTTCCGCAACCGCACCCAGCGCGAGCGCATCGAGCTTTACCAGCGCGCCAACGAAGATCTGCTGCTGGAAGTCCTGCCGGTGATGGACCACTACGAAATGGGCTTGCAGACTGCCGAACAGCACGAAGCCGATCAAGCGGTGGTCGATGGCTTCAAGCTGGTCTACGACCAGTTCCAGAATGTCCTCAACAAGTTTAACATCAAGCCGATCGAAGCGGTCGGCGAGGTATTCGACCCCCACAAGCACGAGGCGCTCACGCATATGCCGTCGGATGAATATCCCGCCGAGGTCTGCTCGAACCAGGTGCGCCGCGGCTATATGTTCGGCGACAAGCTGCTGCGCGCCGCGCAGGTGGTGGTCTCGTCCGGTCCGGCCGCCGCCGAAGCCCCCGACGAAAAAGGCGCGGAAGAGAACTAATTTTGAAGGTGGAATTTCGAATTTTGATTTATGAGTCTGCGACCGCTTCGTTAGCAAAAAGGCCAACGCCGCCTGAGGTCCATAAATCGGCAATCAAAAAACAAAAATTTAAAATGGGTTTATAGATGGCTGCAAAACGCGATTATTATGAAGTGCTGGGGGTTTCAAACAGCGCCTCGACGGATGAAATCAAAAAGGCCTACCGCAAGGTGGCCATGAAATACCACCCCGACCGCAATTCCGGCGATGCGGCCGCCGAGGATAGCTTCAAGGAAGCCTCCGAAGCCTACGAGGTGTTGGGCGATGGCGACAAGAAGACGCGCTACGACCAGTTCGGCCATCAGGCCTTCGCCCCGGGCGGCGGCGGCTTTGGCGGCGGCTTCGGTGGTGGCTTCCACGATGCATCCGATATTTTCGAGCAGGTCTTTGGCGGCGGCTTCAACATCAACGATCTGTTTGGCGGCGGCGGTGGACGCCGCTCCAGCCGCAGTCCGGCGCGCGGGTCCGACCTGCGCTACGATCTGGACGTCGATTTTGAGGAAGCGGCCCTCGGCTCGCACCGCACCATTACACTGCCCGTCAGCGAAACGTGCGACCGCTGCACCGGCAGCGGGGCCGAGCCCGGCACCTCGAAGCGCACCTGCCCGACCTGCGGCGGCCGCGGTCAGGTTACCGCCGCCGGTGGCTTCATCCAGTTTTCGCAGACCTGCCCCTCGTGCGGCGGGGCGGGGGAGACCCTCGATACGCCCTGCCGCCAGTGCAACGGGGCCGGCAGCACCAAGGAGCGCCAGAAAATCAAGCTCCGCATTCCGGCCGGCGTGGAATCCGGTTCGCGCCAGCGGCTGCCCGGCAAGGGCGAGTCCGGTGCGCGCGGCGGGCCGGCGGGCGACTTGTTCATTGTGTTCCACGTGCGCGACCATGAATTCTTCAAGCGCAACGACCTCGACATCTATTGCGAGGTTCCAGTGCCTTTCAATATTGCTATGCTCGGCGGCGAGATTTCGATCCCGACCCTCCAGGGCGATGCCAAGCTGAAGATTCCGGCCGGCACCGAGAGCAGCAAGATTTTCCGCCTGCGCGGGCAGGGTGTGGTTGATGCCGCCCACGGCCATGGCAAGGGCGACCAGAATGTGATGGTTAAGATCGAAGTGCCGGCCCGTCTTTCCGGCAAGGAAAAGAAGGCCATGCAGCAACTGTGCGACCAGCTGCACGACAGCCATTTCGAGCAGACCACCGAAATGAGGAAGATGGCGCAAAAATTCTACGAACGGAAGCGCAAGCTCGAAGCCGAGTAGTTTTGATGGGATTAACCGGATTTTTTAGGAGCAGTGATCCGGTCGATCTTGTCCATCCTGTCTAATTAGTTCTTATGAGAATCAACTCGCTAGTCGATGCGGAGGAACTGAAGAAGGAAGTCGTCACGCTTTCTCCGGCAGAGTCGCATCATCTGGCGCGGGTGCTTCGGATCGCGGACGGGCAGGAAATCGTATTGTTCGACGGGCAGGGCAACGTGGCCGACGCCGTCGTTGAATCCGTCTCCAAGTCCGCCGTTGTGGTCCGCGTCATCCGCCGTTCACAGATTCCGCCCCCTGCGGTGCAGATCGATCTGATCCAGGCCGTGCCCAAACTGGACCGCTGGGATCTGGTGATGCAAAAGGCGGTTGAGCTGGGGGTTTCGAATATCCGCCCCATCCTGACGCAGCACACCGAATGCAAGCCCAACGACAAAAGGACGGCGCGCTGGCAAAAGATCGTGTTCAACGCCGCCCAGCAGTGCGAAGTGCGCTGGCTGCCCGTATTGCATCCCTTGGTCCCGATGAAAGAGACGCTGCCGCAGCTGGCCGACTATGACCTGGCGCTGGTCGGCTCGCTCTACGAGGGCGCGAAGCCCTTCCACGAAGTATCTTTCGCAGGGAAACGGAAGGTGGCCTTGCTGGTCGGCCCCGAAGGAGATTTTACGCCGGAAGAGGTGACCGCCGCCGTGCAGGCCGGTGCCATCCCCGTTTCGTTTGGCGCGCGCATCCTGCGCACCGAAACGGCGGCAATTTTTGGTTTAAGCGTCCTCGCCTATGAGCTACTTTAGTCATTCGATTTTGAACTGCGGATAAACGCAAATGGACGCGAATACTATGGATACAAAAGTCGTTGCCTTGGCAAACCAGAAGGGCGGGGTGGGCAAAACCACCACCGCCATCAATTTTTCAGCTTGTTTGGCGGAAAAGCGGAAGAAGATTCTCCTGATCGATCTCGATCCGCAGGCCAACGCCACCAGCGGGCTGGGGCTTGAAAAGGGCTTTGGGGCCAGCGTGTTCCCCGCGTTACTGGGGGAAACCGATTGCCGCGAGCTGATCAAGGAAACCGGCATCAAGAACCTCGACATTATCCCGTCCGAGCTCGACCTCGCCGGGGCCGAAGTGGCCATTGCGCGCCACGACGATTATCTGCATCGCCTCAAGGAGGCTCTTGAACCGGTGGTCGCCGACGGCAACTACCACTATATCGTGCTCGATTGCCCGCCTTCGCTCGGCATCCTTTTCATGAATGCGCTGAACATGGCCGACGAGGTTATTATTCCGCTCCAGTGCGAATACCTCGCGCTCGAAGGCTTGGGCGTGATGGTCGACATCGTCAACCAGATCCGCGATGCCGGCAATCCGAACCTTCACATCAGCGGCATCCTGATGACCATGTTCAACTCGACCACCAATCTCTCGCAGCAGGTCGTGGAGGAAGTCACCCGCCACTTTGGCGACCGCATTTTCGATACGCTCATTCCGCGCAACGTCCGCCTCAGCGAAGCGCCGAGCTTCGGCAAGCCGATCATACAATACGACTCGGCCTGCGTCGGGGCGACGGCCTACCGCAACCTCGCCACGGAATTCCTCAAGCGCCAGAAGGAAGAGCTGGCCGAAGAGTTTTAGGCAAAAGGGCTTGCGCGCCTATAGGTAAATAACTACCTTTTCCCCTCTTTCGGAGGAGTGGCTGAGTGGTTGAAGGCGCGCGATTCGAAATCGTGTGGGCCGAAAGGTCTCGGGGGTTCGAATCCCTCCTCCTCCGCCACTTGTTATCCGCAGATTACGCGGATTCCACGGAATTCCAATCCGGCTTCAAATTAATGGGGATGAGATCCCTGGTTCGCCGCAAGCGTAGCGCAGCGAGGCTTGAGGAACGAAAGCAACGACCGATAGGGAGTGGCCATCCCTCCTCCTCCGCCGCCATTTTATTTTTTGCGGCAGCCGTACCGGCTAAGAGCGCAACTGCACCCTAGGCACGGGTTTTGGCGGCGTCGATGACTTTGCCGGCCAAATGCGCGGGGACTTGTTCATAGCGGGCAAATTCCATTTCAAAGGAACCCTGACCGCTGGTGAGTGAGCGCAACTCGGAACTGAATTTGAACAGTTCTGCCTGCGGCACATCGGCCGAGATCGCCTGCAACCCGTCTTCTGGGCCCATGCCGAGGATGCGGCCGCGCTTGGTGTTGAGCAGGCCGTTGATATCGCCCATGAACTGGTCGGGCACGATCACCTTCACGCTCATGATGGGTTCGAGCAGGACGGGGCGGGATTTTTCGATTGCCTCGTGCAGCGAACGCGCGCCGGCAATCTTGAAGGCGATCTCGGAGGAGTCGACGTTGTGGTAAGAGCCGTCGTAGAGCTCGACCTGCACATTGATGACTTCGGCCCCCACCAGCGGGCCTTCGCCCAGTCCTTCGACGAAGCCCTTTTTGCAGGCGGGGATGAAGCCGCCGGGAATGGCGCCGCCGACAATCTTGTTGAGGAACCAGCTTTCTTCCGCCGGCTTCTTCGGGCGGATGCGGATGTAGCATTCGCCATACTGCCCCCGGCCGCCGGACTGTTTCTTGTGCTTGTAGTGCCCTTCGCCGCTGCCGGTGATGGTTTCCTTGTAGGCCACCTTCGGGGTGTGGTGGGTCATCTCGACGCCGCTGCGGTTCTTGATGTGTTCGAGGGTGACGGCCAGGTGCATTTCGCCCATGCCCCACAGGACCAGCTCGTGGGTCTCGGGACTATGGTCGAGCCGGGTGGAGGGGTCTTCGTCCGTCGCGCGGTGCAGAGCTTGGCCAATCTTGTCGGCATCGGCCTTGTTCTTCGGCTCGACGGCATAGGCCGTGACGGGCGCGGGGAAGACGATGGGCTCGAACCGAATCTGGCTGCCGCTGGCGCAGAGCGAGTCGTTGAGGTAGGTATGCTTGAGCTTGGTCAGCGCGACAATGTCGCCGGCCTTGGCTTCCTGGGCCTCGGTGGTTTTTTTGCCGTCCACATAGAGGATGGTGCTCACCTTTTCCTTCTGGTTCTTGCTGGAATTGTAGATTTCCATACCGGGCTTGAGCACGCCGCTGTAGATGCGGATAAAGGTGAGCTGGCCGATGAACGGGTCGTTGAAGCAGCGCCAGACCTGGCCGGAGAAGGGTTGGTCCTCTTCGGCGGAGATTTCGTTGCCCTCGGCGCAGCGGACGGGATAATCGTGCGGCGACGGGAAGAGGCGGCTGATGGAGTCCATGGTCTGCTTCACGCCCAGATCGGCCTTCACGGAGGTGGCGAAGACGGGGATCAGGTGCGCGTCGTGGACGGCCTTGCGCAGGCCGTCGGAAAACTCATCGGCGGTGAGTTCTTCGCCATTGAAATATTTTTCGATGAGCGCGTCATTGGTTTCGGCGGCGAGCTCGATCAGGTGGTCTTTGATGGCTTTGACGCGGTCTTTCAGGTCATCGGGAATTTCGTCGGCCGGGGTATTGAGGATGTCGACCGCGCGGCCGTCGGCCGCCGGCAGCACCATCGGGATGCAGCGGTCTTCGCCCCAGCGCTCCTTGATTTCCAACAGGGTGAGGTCGAAATGGGTGCCGGGCTTGTCGAGGCAGGTGATGGCAATGCCGCGCGGCAGGGTGCGTTTTTCGCAGGCTTTCCACGCGCGCTGGGTGCCGACCTGGATGCCCGCGCTGGCATCGATGGTGAGCAGGGCGGCATCGGTGATTTCGGCGGCGGAGATCATTTGGCCGATAAAGTCGGCGAAGCCGGGGGTGTCGAGCATGACGAGGCGGCGCACCTTGCGGCTGGCGGCGGTGTAGACGCCGTCAAAGGGTTTGGCCCAAATGGAGATTCCGTGCGCTTTTTCTTCGTCGGTCCAATCGGCCACACTGGTTCCGTTTTCCGGAGAGCCCATCCGGTCCACCTGCCCCAGCTTGAATAGCATACTGTCGATCAGTGAGGTTTTTCCGCTACCCGTGTGGCCCATGAGAGCGAAGTTACGGACATTATCAATGGGAATGTTTTTCATGTTCCTCTCCATTTCTGCCGAGTCATTCCGGTGGGATCCCCCGGCGGTTGTTCGTTCTTGGTTGATAGGGCCATCGGTTGCTGAAGATCTCCCGATCAACCAACAACCATCAACGATGAAACCGGCCAGCGGCCTTCCCGTTTTTCGCCTATGCGGCATAAGCAGCGGGAAGCTTCAGAAAATACCGGCCAGCGGTCGGCATTTCAAGCCTTTTTCAAATTGCCTAGAATTTCTAATAAAATAATTACAGACAAAATGATTGGCTCAAACCCCGGGGAAAGGTTCGTAGTTCCGCCTTTAGGCGGTTCTGCGGAAGGGCGGAACTATGAGCCTATTCTTTCTTTCAACTCGTCCAGCCGAGGCTACCGCCGCTCAACCCGTATGCGATAGAAGCGGGTGTCGGCACCGCCCGCGTCAATGACCGTATGGGTTAGCGGTGTGATGGGCTCGTTGGTATGGACCGCGGTCCATGCATGGAGGGCCAGCAGGTTGGTTGAGTATTCGAGGTATTGCCACGCCTGTTCGCCGCCCTGCCAATCAATCTGGACTCCGCCGGCTTCAGGCCGGATACTCGTTATCTTCAGCCGGGAGGCGCCGTTTGTGGGATTCGTGTCCGCCACGTATTCCTGCCATGCGAATATTCCGTCGCTATCCGTGTCGCTCCAGTCGGCCTCGGCGTAGTTCGTTCCGGGGTAGTGCTGCTCAAGCCACACGAAAGGGGTTCCATTCGTGGTCGCGGGCTCGTTGATGGTGAAGGTGCCGTTCGAGCTGAAGACATGGATCCTGTATGTATTGGTGCCCGCGACGAAGTCGTATTCGCTACCGCCGGAAGCCTGGTCGTAGCTCGTGTCTTTCGGATAGCGGATGATCACAACGCCGCTGCCGCCGGCCGCACCGTCGTGCCAGGTATTGGTGCTATCGGCGCGATCGTTGCTGCCGCCGCCCCCGCCGCCGCCGGTGTTCGCCAGGCCGGCCGCACCATGAAAGCCGCTGGTGGCATCGCCGCCGTGACCGCCGCCGCCATTGCCACCCGTTCCTGGAGTTTCTGAGCCACCTTCGTAACGGAATCCTCCGCCACCGCCGCCGCCGAACACCCCGCTATCTCCGATGGTTGTTCCAAGATACCCGCTGGCATCAAAGCCATTGCCGCCATCCCCGCCGTTACGGAAGTCGCCCACGTTTCCAACCTGTCCGGCTACTGTGGCGCCACCGCCACCGCCTGCTCCGGCAAACCCGTTTCCATCGCCGCCATCGGTTCCCTGGTCCGGAGTTCCCGTTCCTCCTATGCCATCATAGCCGGCTCCGCCGCCAGAGCCACCATCGTACCCATTATTGGCGCCTCTCGCGCCGCCGCCGCCGCCCCCGATAGCGGTCCGTTCGAATATGGAGCTGTTGCCACCGTTTGCACCGTATCCCGAACCGCCGCTGACCACGCCGGAAGCTCCTCCTTCGCCAACCGTGACCAAGTGGGAACTGCTACCATTTATGACGGGGCTTCCGAAGTTTTCAATCAGCCCTCCGGCTCCGCCCCCGCCCCCGACTCTGGCACCGCCGCCGCCGCCGCCCCCGACCATGAGATATTCGATTTGCAGATCCCGGGGGGAGGATCCTTCGCCGCTGATGGAGAACGGGTATGGATTCTCGTCGGGGTCGTTGCTTCCAATCCACACCATGCCGGTGTATGTGCCGGAAGTTTGCGGTGCAAAAGTGATCGTAAAGGTGGTGTTGCCTCCGCCCGGAATGTTTGTGGAGGCGACCCCGGAGCCGATCGAAAACCCGTTGTTGCCGGAAAGCTGTATCGGGGGAGAGGCGGTAAGTATGAGGTCCAGATACGCGGACTGGTTATTGATGGTAAAGGTGTGTTCGGCCATGCTTCCTATGTTTATATTCCCGAAGTCGGTGTTGCCGGATACGGCGATGGCGGGTGAAGGAGGGCCGACGGCAGCAAGGATTTGGGCCGCGAGTTCGGTGGCCTCCGCCATGGAGGTTGGCACCGGCCAGCCGTCATTCAGCCAGTCGGTACCCGGAACCCAGTATTCTCCGTCATATTCGTAGGCGCCGATGTCGGGGGCGGTGCCCGCGTAGTCATCCGTGATGCCGGGCACGACGGTCCCGTTGTCGATCAGTATGGAACCGGCCTTCGGGCGCAGGTCGAGCGTGGCCCGGTCTGCCGAAGCAAACAGGTTTGTCGCGTCGTAGATATTGCCGGTGTAGGACTTGTTCACTTGAACATTTCGTTTGAAATGGGCGTTGTTCTCGTCGGGGTGGGAGGCGTAGTCCAGATCGGGGCCTCGGAAATAGAGCCGGTTGGTGAAGACGTTGTTCATGACATCGCTGTTGTTCATGATGTCTACCCCGTTGGTGCCGTCGTTCCCGTCAAAAAACAGATGCTCGGAGTAGTAGGTGTTGTTGTTCACCTGGAACGGACCGTATCCCTGCCACTTGCAGCTGCGGTTGCAGTCCCAGACGACATTATGGTGTACGGCGATGTCGTTGCCCAGCGTGTCGCAACGCATGCCGAGGGCCGTCGGTGCCCCGTGCACCCAGTTGTAGGCCAGTACCGTACCACCGGCTTTCAGGCCGTAGGGGAGATACGTCACCGAAATGTCGCCGGCATAGAGCCCGGCATTGAAGCAGTGGTTATAGCTTACTTCGTTGGGTCCCGGACCCATGTGATAGATGGCTATCCCGCCGCTGTTGTAAACCGTATTTCGGGTAAAGGTATTGCCCTCGCTGGTGCTGAATGAATTGCGGTATCCATATTGCACGCGCACGCCGCTGTAGTTCATCCGACCATTCAGGGAGGTGTTGTGAATGACGCAATTGCTGACCGTGGTGCCGCGCGCCCAAAGGCTCAGTCCCCGATGTTCCGACCAGCCGAATTCGCAATGCTCGATAAGTCCATCCTCGACACAAAAATGCGGCTGGGCAACAGACGAAAGGTTGGCCACGCCATTGGAGTCCGTGTCGATAAAGCGGTTTTCGTCGGGGTAAAGGACGCTACATTCCCGCAGCGTGATATTGCGGCATAAGCTGACTTTTTCCAGCCCGAACCTGAAGCTGGTGGCGAAGAGTTGCATCTGTTCGAAACGGGTGTAATCGACGTGGTCGGCGGTGATGCCATATCTGCGGGCCTTGATGGATATGTCCAGCCCGGAGGGATCCTCGTTACCTGGCGTTTTCAGATACAGGGTCTGGCTGGCTGTGTCGTAGAACCATTCCTCCTCGGCATCCAGCAGATCCAGCTTTCCGTCGATGTAGAATCTCGGGTCATATCCTCCCGCTCCGGGGGGAAAGTTGTCGGGATCGCCAAATCCGTCTTTTTGCGGATAGTAGACCGTGTTTTGTCCGGCGGTATGGTTTGTAATGGTTCTGGAGGCGAAGCGGTTCATCAACCACTTCATGTGCAGGACCGCCCCGTTGAAATCAATGCCGCTGGTGCCGATTTCGCCGCATACGAGCGCTCCGTATTCCGTGGGGCCCTCGTCAAGTTCCGCCCATTTCCGGCTGGCCTGCCAGTTTTCGTTGTATTTCATGTTGGGCCAACGGGCTTCCACGCAGGGCGTGTTGCCGATAAAGACCATCGCCCAGTTGTTGGTGAGCAACGGGTAGACGTCGTTGCTGATCGGTGTGGACCAAATGTTGTCAGGCCCTTGCGTCCACACGGCCGCGAGCGGATCCCGACCATCCAGGATGACGTCTTCGTCCTGATAGGCGGCATAGGTTATCTCGCTTCCGCTGGTTCCGTTGGCGGCCAGGTTGAGCGTTTCGCGATATGTTCCTTCGCGGATATGGCAGGTGTCGCCTGCGACCATCACATCCGCTGCCTGCTGGATCGTCTCGAACGGGGCACCAAAGCTACCGTCCCCGCCGCCGGCCGCAGAGGCGTCGACATAATAAGAACCCGCCCAGGCACTGGCCGCGCAATACAATGGGAGCCATGCGGCGAGAATGTGTTTTTTATGATGAACGGTCCGGCTCATTGTTTCTATAAACTCCATAGTTACCTGTCTAGGCTGCGGAGCAGCTTCGCTAGCTATTCATAAGCACCGCCACTGCACACTCCTTGCTTAAAAATAACCGCATTATAGGGTATGCAGGCATCGGCGTCAATTAAGGGGCTGTTTGCGCGGGGTGCGCAGACCGCTTAAGGGTGACGCTCCTGCTCTATTCTTTCTCTTAGAGCATCCAGCCGGTGCGGAATCAGGTAGTCGTGGAAGATTTGGATGAGGCCTTGGCGGGCGAGGGCGGATTGGTAGACCTTGGGGGTGTGGTCGGGGCCGAAGAGCGCGTGGGCGGTTTGGCGAATGATGCTGTTGCTGGGTTCGGCGGGCAAACGGTCGAGGTGGAGCTCGGTGGCGCCGGTGGCCGCCCGCCACGGGACGAGGATGTTGGTGACGATGGCGTTGGCGCGGGCTGGACCCACCAAGGCGGTTGGAGTGCATTTGCTTTTCCAACTGATGTGCGTGTTCCAAAAGTTATCCGGGAATTCGGTGAGTCGTTTTGCATGGGTGGCGAGGCCGGGAATGCCGAAGGCATAATGCGCGGCGGCCATGAGGCGGCGGATGGGATGGTTGGCGGGCCGGAGGCCGGCGAGGTTCCAGTCGGATTTATCCAGTGCGAGTTCCTTGAGTTCCTCGGATTGCTTCCACCAGAAATCCCAGACGGTGCGGATAAAGGTTTTGGTTTCCGGTGTCCACTTGGGATCGGGATGGGTGGGCAGCAGGCCGGAGAGACCGAGGAGCAGGGCGTAGGCTTCGGCGGGCGTTTCGGCGAGCGAGCGCAGCCGGGTGAGGGGCAACGTGGTTGCCAAATGCCGGAAGGGGGCCTTGTTGTTTTTGTAGCCCAGGGCGGCCAGGAGTTCTTCCCAAAGCAGTTGGTCGGGCTCCTTGTGCTGGAGCGCGAGGGCGAAGCGTTCGGCCTTGAGGCGCAGGCGTTCCTCGCCGGCGCTTTCGAGCCACTGAATCTTTCGATCGGGATGCATGCCCTCTAGCGGAAACTCGCCGGCCGGAATGGAGTAGGGGTAGGCGGTGAGATCGATATTTTCGAAGGAGAAGCGCGGGTTGGTCGCGAGGGTTTCCTGCAGGGGAATCTGGAGCAGACCGGGGAATTCCGGGCCTTGGAAATAGACGATGTGGAAGCGGACCTGACCAAAGTTCGGGTCGGCCGCATGGCCATGTTGCCGCCAGCCGTTGGGATGGATATGGATTTCGAGGTCGCCGGAAATCCGCCGCTGTTCCTTGCCGACCAACAACACGGCATTGAGAAAGTCGGGGCCGGCTTCGAGGTTCCAGCTGCCGGGATGTTCAACGTGGATGGGTTCGCCGGCCGACGTTTTCAGGCCGGCGGGGCGGTGGCGCGGATCGGCCCACAGGCATTGCAGATGGCGCTCGCGATAGGGAAAATGGCGGAACGGCGGGGCGGTTTCATGTAGGGCTGCGGCCCGCGGTTCCTGTCGGTAGTCGGCCGCGCGGGGAAAGCCGGCTTCCAGCGAATGGAATAAAATAGAGTGCATGAGCCTAGAATAATAAATTCTTTAAGAAAGGCAAGGCCTCGCTTTTCGATGGCGCATGAAAACAGGAACCCGGCGGGATTGCCGCCTAGCGGTTGGCGTCGATCATGAGGCGGTGCGATAGCACGGCCAGGCTGGACGCCAATTCCTCGCGCTGGAGGATCACATGCTTCGGCACATTCAGCGTGACCGGCGTGAAGTTCCAGATCCCCCGGATGCCGCCTTCCACCATGGCATCCGTCACGCGTTGGGCGACCGCGGGCGAGACCGTCAATACCCCGATCTGAACATGCATGCGCTTGGCCAGTTCGGGCATTTTGGCCACGTCCTGCACGACTTTGCCCTTAATCTCTTTGCCGATCAGCTCCGGATCGCTATCGAACGCGGCGACGATGCGCATGCCGTGTTGTTCAAATCCCTGGTAGCCCAGCAAGGCGGTGCCCAGATTCCCGACTCCCACGAGGAGGGCATCGGTGGTGTTGGACCACCCCAGAAAATCTTCGATGGCCGAGGTGATTTCATCCATCTTGAAGCCCAGGCGCGGGCGGCCAACGGCACCGGTCATGGCCAGATCCTTCCGCACCACGATGGGATCGAGCGCCAGCTCGCGGGCGAGCACCGCGCCGGAAGCATATTCCGCCCCCGTCTCTTTCATCTTGCGCAAGAGGCGCAAGTAGAGGGGTAAACGCTTGAGGGTCGGCACGCCGGCCGTTTTTTGTTCCGTTTGACTCATTTAAAGATTCTCCAAGTGATGGCGGCAGAGTACCAGTGTGGGTCGATATGCGTCAATCGATAGCTGAGGAATGATTGGACGGCCCAGTCCTCGATTCCCGGATGTTTTAGGCCGCCGTGGCGGATCACCCGCGCCGATTCGCAGTTGCTTGTGGCGGGAATATGCTTAAGATTGCGCGCTTTATGGAAACCGTATCCGACATTCGAGCGTTGCCTGTTTTGGCCGACGACCAGATCCACATCTGGGGGCTGCACGTGCCCGAGATGGCGGGCCGGATGGAGGCCCTGCATGCGCGGCTCTCGGAACAGGAACAGGCCAAGGCGGCGCGGTTCCGCCGGGCGGCCGACCGGCAGTCCTCGGTTTCCGCCCGCGGCGCCTTGCGCATCCTGCTGTCGGGCTATACGGGGGTCGCCGCGCAAGAGATCACGTTTCAATATGCCGAAAACGGCAAACCGCACGTCGCGGATTTGGCGGTGGATTTCAATGTCTCCCATTCCGGCGATTGGGTGGTGCTGGCCTTTGGGCGCGGACGGAATATTGGCGTCGATGTCGAAAAGATTAAACGGGAGCTGGATGTGGAAGCGATCGCAGCGCGGTTCTTTTCGGCGGCCGAAACCGCATTGATCCAGGCCGCGGCGGATAAGCATACGGTTTTCTTCCAGCTATGGGCGCGCAAGGAGGCCTATGTGAA
>Ga0208879_1000076_pt1 | contig 96951 bp, 87 predicted proteins | sample Knorr_S15_td_Bot_FD_185605 | JGI IMG/M metagenome (GOLD analysis project Ga0208879, IMG submission 185605) | Marine microbial communities from Southern Atlantic Ocean transect - Knorr_S15_td_Bottom_ad_5009_LV_A (SPAdes) (version 2) | ecosystem: Environmental > Aquatic > Marine > Oceanic | place...
GAGCCGGGTGGAGTATATGGTCTTCCCCTAAGAGCTTACCAATTGGCAAATCAGCACCCAAGATAATTCTGAACGTTCCTATAAATTCACCCTCTGTTCTATCGAACATTAGATAGTGCTTTGCAAGTTCATCGTGGCTGTTTATTTCTAATCCAGAAGTAGTTTCAGGTTCCCATTTAAATTCTTCACAATAAATTTTGTGACGTAATTCCTTGCATAAATTAATTTGTTCAACAGAAATGGCTTCAATAAATGCAAATCGTTTTCCTATTTCACATAACAACTGACTGTAATTCTCTTTCACGCTTTTACTCGTTATTTTCTATAGCGGTGGCACCTTGAACCTCTAACAAATAGGGATAACCGATTCGTCTAGTACCAGCCTTAACTTTCCTTACCCCGCCACTGAATGTTGGTGGGCCTTACCAGGTATGCTTCTCTTTACTGGTTTGAATAACGTTGCACATAATCGCGCTAGTACAAATTGGAGGGAATTTGGCAGGCTGAATTAATGGTATGGACCCTCTCCTCCCATAAAGGCTTCAAATGAGCCAAGATAGGGTTGTTCAAATCACTATCAAGAAGGAGAAGGTCACATGAGTAAGGTAACAATAGGTCTCGATATCGCCAAGTCTGTTTTTCATTTAGTTTTTATGAATCAGTCAGGCAGAGTGCTCAGAAAGAAGAAATTAAGGCGTCACCAGATGTTGTCCTATTTTAGTCAACTGGAGCCATGCATTGTAGTGATGGAAGCCTGTGGAAGTTGCCATTACTGGTGTAGGGAATTGACGAAAGCCGGGCATGAAGTCAAAGCAATAGCACCGCAATACGTTGTAGCATACCGAAAAGGCAATAAACACGATTACAATGATGCAGAGGCGATAGCCGAGGCATCACAACGCGAAGGGATGCGATTTGTGCCGTTTAAGTCTCAGGACCAACAAGACATCCAGCTTATGCATCGGATTAGAGAGCGTATGATAGCGCAGCAAACGGCGTTGAGTAATCAGATAAGAGGCTTGTTGAGCGAATACGGTATTGTGTATGCACGGGGTGTAGCGACTTTGGTGAAAGAGCTGCCTTTAACCCTGGAAGAAGCTGACAATGGATTGAGTATGTTAGCTCGCCGACAGTTTCAAGGCTTACTCAATGATTTGCGGGAACTGCGAGAGCACATAAAAGAAATGGATAAGGAGTTGAAAGCGTTCTCACAAAGCCAGCCTGTATGCGAGCGTTTAATGAGCATGACAGGAATTGGGCCTTTGATTGCTACCGCCTTATATGCAGGCATTGGACAAGGTCAGGCTTTTAATAGCGGCCGACATTTAGCCGCTTGGTTAGGTGTAGTGCCCAAACAACATACAACGGGAGATAACCCGAGATTGTTGGGTATTAGCAAGCGAGGGAACACGTATTTACGGACCCAGATAATTAACGGAGCCAGGGCCGCCTTGCGCCATATTGGTGATAAAACCGATAAGGTGAGCGAGTGGTGTCGGGCTTGTTTAGCACGCATGAGCTTTAACAAAGCGTGCGTCGCACTGGCTAATAAAATGGTAAGAATGGCCTGGGCTATGCTGCACTATCAACAGGACTACCAGCCAGGACTGATAAATAAAGCAGCGGCTTAGCCGATGAAACCCAAACCAAAGATAAGTAAATAAACTAAAACAGAAAGCCTATCAACATATTGCAAAAAGACAACGTACTGATGATTAACGGTTCATAACCATCTTGTTCAAATCAGTTTATACCAAGGGCCTTCGAGGCCGCCGGATTGATGAGACAACAAGATGCGAACAACCATCAAGGCTAGAAGTCAATTGACTTCACGAAAAAGCCGAATATATGGCAGCAATGAATCACGTTATTAAATCAACACGGTGTCTTGCAATCGGAGAGGGTCATATATGGTATAAGGGCCTTCAGGTAACGTGAAAAGCTGCATTACTGGCAAGAAAGCAAGTTATTCTGTGAAATCGGTGTGGTAAAGTGCATACAACAAGTTGTATTGAATAGTTTAGAGAAGCAGGTAACCCGTGAGTTACAAATATGTAGTGGGTATTGACGGTGGTGGCACCCGGTGCCGTGCATTGTTGCAAGATATTGATGGCAATACATTAGGTGAAGGGGCGGCAGGCCCTGCAAATATAATGACCAACCCCGAACAAGCAATGGGGTCGGTAATAGATGCAACGTTAGACGCAATAGAAAGTGCTGCGTTGCCGATTACATGCGAAGAAGTGTTGCTAGCTGCCGGATTGGCAGGGGCGAATATTCCTCAAGCAAAGCAGTCTTTTTTGGAGTTAGACAACCCATTTGCCGATACCGTGGTAATAAGTGATTTACACGCCGCTTGTTTGGGCGCGCACGATAATCAGTCTGGAGCCCTTATTATTTGCGGTACAGGTTCAGCGGCAACCCATTACGACAAGGGTGTGTTCACTGACAAAGGTGGTTACGGCCTGCAAGTTGGCGATGATGCAAGTGGTGCGTGGTTGGGCTTATCAGCTATAAAGCATGTACTGCTTTCTTATGACGGCGTAGAGCCCGTTAGTGAACTAAAGAAGCGAATTTGTGAGCACCTTAATTTAGCGTCACCTCAGCAATTAGTGACCTTGGTGGCAAATTACAACGCTGCAGATTTTGGTGATATTGCCCCAGTGGTTATACAGGCTTATCGAGACCAGTGTGCCGCCGCGACCTCTCTTATTCGAAAGGGAGCAATTTACCTCAATCAGTTGGGTGAAGCATTGATTAATCAGGCTTCTACATTGCCGCTATGTTTAGTTGGTGGCCTTGCTGATGTTTACACGCCTTTACTTTCGCCTTCTATCTCTTCTAATTTAACAGCGCCGCTAAAAAGTGCTGAATATGGCGCTATCAGCTTTGCCAAAAGAGTAAAAAGCGAATGAAAGAATCGATTACTGTCGAGCAGGTTTTAACGCCAAAAGGTTGGCTTGAAAACCAGACAATCACAGCTGATAGCGGCAAGATAGTCAGTATTAGCGATGCGACCTCAGCAGAGCTCAGTAGTATTTACAACGGAAAGCTCATTCCCGGTTATTTCGACACGCAAGTGAACGGCGGTGGTGGTGTGCTTTTTAACCATAGCCCTTCTGCCGCTATAGTAGAAACCATGGCGCTGGCTCATCTTCGTTTCGGCACAACGTCCATGTTGCCAACTATCATTACCGATAATGCTTCAACAATGGCTCAGGCGGCGGATGCCATTGCGGAAGTAATGGCGGGCGGCCCAGAGTGCATTAAAGCGTTAATAAAAGGAATTCACTTTGAGGGGCCCTTTTTGAGCAAGGCAAAAAAGGGCGTGCACGAAGCACAATTTATAAGAACGCCTTCTGACGTAGAGCTTGCAACCTTATGTCGCAAAGACATTGGTAAAGTCTTACTTACGGTCGCACCAGAAACGGTGAGTACTAGCTTCATAAAAGAAATGGTTGCTGAAGGAGTTGTGGTTGCAATTGGGCACACCAATGCCAGCTATGAGCAAGTTCAGGCGGCTATCGACGCGGGAGCTACAGGCTTTACGCATTTGTACAACGCTATGTCTGCATTAACCTCCCGGGAGCCAGGGGCCGTTGGTGCCGCGTTGCTTAATGACAGAGTATATTGTGGTTTTATTATCGATCATCACCACTTACACCGCAAAAGTGCTGAGTTGGCATTAAACGTGAAAACTGCCAACCGCGCCATGTTGGTTACCGATGCTATGGCGCATGTGGGCAGTGATATTGAGCGTCTTCACTTTTTTAATACCGAGATCGTTAGGCATGGCGATAAACTGACTACGCCAGACGGCAAAACACTGGCTGGCTCGTGCTTGGATATGCATAGCGCAGTTTTGAATACGCACAATGATTGCGGTGTAACGTTAGAAGATGCGAGCAAAATGGCGAGTGCCACGCCGGCTCAATTTATGGGGCTAGCGAGTGACATAGGCAGCATTACCGAAGGTCAGCGCGCAGACTTTTTACTGCTTAATTCCGCCAATGCACTGACCCACGTTTTCAGTAATATGAGAATGGTCTTTTAGGTAGAAATTTAGTATTAACTTAAATGGCTTTGAAATAAGGAAGTGTTATGAAGTTTGTGACAAAGTTTACTGTTCTGTTAGCCGTATTAATGTTGGCTGCAGGGTGTGTTACGCAACGAGGTATGGATTTTGGCGAAAGCGTTCCTTCTCAACCTAATAGCGAGGAAGCCACGCCAACTGAAAGCACAGAGCGAAAAGATGTGGTGCAAGATGGCGACAGCGTAAATGATGGAACCACGAAAGGCGAATCGACTAAAGAGCCAGTTAGCAAGCCAGTTGCTCCACCAAAACCAAAAGTTGGGGTATGGATTAGCGCTAAAAAGTTTCCCACTCACACGCATATCGGTACCACTAAATTTAACAATTTTACGAAAGAATATAGCTACGACTGGCAATTGAACAACACGCTGTATAGCACATTCAAAAAAGCCATTGAGCAAAACAGTCGTTTCACTACTGTAGATATTTCGTCGATGGTAGGCGACGCAGGCGCTCTCGATTTTGTGATGGGTGAAGGCGGGAACGGGTCTTTTAATGAAAAGCAAAACACGTTAAGAAAATCATTGTTAGACAAAGGCATTGCCACCGTGATTATCATTGAAGAAGCACCAACGGTGGCTATTACCGAGTGCGGTACTTACGGCTGTTCTGAGCATCAAAGCAAAGGGTTTGGACTATTCACACGTAGCTTTTTAGGTACCGACCACTATATTGCATCGGCAAGTTTTAATGTAAATGTTGAGCGTCTAGATAAGCCTGTTGATGTATTAACATTGCCTACATTTACCGAATTTCAAGATGATGCGCTAAAAAATGAGCGTGTTGAAGATTTCACACCGCCAGATAACTTTGATGAAATAACGGAACAAGAGTTAGCGCCAATTAAAAATACGATTGTTAACTACTTTGACCGCTTAGCGACAGCGGTTGGCAAGTATTTATCTGGTCAGTAAGCTTTTAATATACTGAAACAAAACGGGCACTTAAATAAGTGCCCGTTTTGTTATGTGGCTCACTTCATCTATTGATGAAGGCATCGATATATAATTACGCGTTTTCTTTATGCGCCAAAAACTCTTCGTAGTTTCCATCGAAGTGATTCAGTTTCTTGTCTTTAATTTCGATGATTTGCGTCGCCAGTGACGAAACGAATTCACGGTCGTGACTAACAAAAATAACAGTGCCATCAAACTTGTATAGCGCATTGTTCAAGGCTTCAATCGACTCCATGTCCATGTGGTTAGTGGGTTCATCCATTACTAAAACGTTGATGTCTTGAAGCATTAGCTTTCCGAACAGCAAACGGTTTTTCTCACCACCAGAACATACCTGCACGCGTTTGTTGAAGTCGTCAGACGTAAATAGCAAACGCCCTAACATACCTTTTATTTGCAGGTCATCGTGTTTGGGGCTGCGCCATTGGCTCATCCACTCAAACATAGTGATATCTTCGGCAAAGTATTTAGCGTTATCCTGCGGAATGTAACCAATCGCAGCGTTTTCAGCCCACTTATAGCTACCTGCGGTAGGTTCAATGTCATTAACCAAACACTTCAAAAGCGTGGTTTTGCCGGCCCCGTTCTCACCAATAATCGCCAAGCGCTGACCAGCTTCTAATAGCAAGTTCGCGTTATCGAATAACGGAAGATCTGGGTAGCTATGGCCTAGCTCTTCAAGAGTAATAGCAAGTCGGTGAAGTTTCTTATGTTGGTTAAATACAATATAAGGCTTACGACGGCTAGATGCTTTTACCTCAGCTAATTCAATTTTCTCAAGACGGCGGGCACGCGAGGTGGCTTGTTTCGCTTTCGATGCGTTGGCAGAGAATCGCGCTACGAAGCTCTGTAGCTCTTCGATTTCCGCTGACTTCTTAGCATTCTCTGCATGAAGCTGTTCTTGAACGAGCATGGCAGCTTGAATGTAGTCGTCGTAGTTACCCGGATAAACGCGCAGCTCACCGTAGTCGATATCGGCCATGTGCGTGCATACAGAGTTTAGAAAGTGTCTGTCGTGCGAAATAATAAGCATGGTCGACTTACGCTTGTTAAGCTCTTCAGCTAGCCAACTGATGGTGTAGATATCCAAGTTGTTGGTTGGTTCGTCTAGAAGCAGAATGTCTGGCTCGGCAAATAACGCCTGCGCCAAAAGCACACGTACTTTTTTACCGGGCGCGACTTCTTTCATAAGACCAAAATGATAGCTTTCGTCGATGCCAGCAGAGTTTAAGATATCGCCAGCGCGTGCTTCGGCGGTGTAACCATCCATCTCGGCGAATTGGGTTTCCAAGTCCGCCACGCGCATGCCATCTTCTTCGCTCATTTCAGCCTTGCTGTAAATGGCGTCGCGCTCTTGTTTAACTTCCCATAGTTCACGATCACCCATGATAACGGTATCGACTACGCTAAACTCTTCAAACGCAAACTGGTCCTGACTCAAGATACCTAGCTTTGTGCCTGGCGCCATAGAAACGTTGCCCGACGATGGGGTAAGTTTACCGCTTAGAATTTTCATAAAGGTAGACTTGCCACAACCGTTTGCGCCAATTAGGCCGTATCGGTTGCCGTTGCCGAATTTTGCGGAAATATTTTCAAATAATGGCTTAGAGCCAAACTGCATTGTGATATTTGCGGTGGTAATCAAAACAGGTATCCAGGGGTAAAACGATGAGAAGAGATAGTAGTGAAAGAGGTTGTCACTTTACTAATATATAAAAGCGCGCGCACTATAAGGAATTGAGGGCTACATGTCGAGGGAATTTTGAACAGTTTTTGCGCTGATGCGCATTTCACCCAAACGCTAAAGAAAGTATTAACCCCGATACTGTCTTTTATTGCGTGTTTTTGTCAAAAATTGCACCTGAAACTTAACTCCGTATGGTATGAGACGTGAAATAGGCGTTTCGAAACACTTGCTCATTCCACAGAGTGACTCTTATTGTTTGTTGCTCTTTTTAAATTAGCGGCAAGCAAATAATTCCAGCATAAAGAAAATATTACATAAAAGTCAGCGCGCGGTGATGCATCAATGCAAAATTAACGAATAGAGCTTTGATCAACATTTTTCGCATAAAGGTCATATAAATCGTTACTTTAAAGAGAAAAAATGGAACCCTGTCTATTATCAAAAAACGCCTTTTTAGTTGGTCTTAATCTTGCTGTGCTTATCTACTGAAAATAAACCGCAGAGCGCAAATGCGTCTGCTGAATCAGTGCGAAGTTTTATTTCACTCTAGTTTATCGTGAGTTAGGTAACGCAAAAGAAGAATAAAACTGGGCATTTTAAAGAGGGAAACATCATGAAATTTTTGAAAAAAATTGCGATTGGTTGCTTTTCGGCAACGGTTTTAATGTCTGGCAGCGTGCATGCAGAAGCAATTAGCTCAGATTCCGTAATGCAAACTCAAGCCGCTCACTACAATAAGCAGCAACTAATTGACATGGTTAATCGTGCAGACGTGCAGAGTAAATTGGTTAGCTTAGGTGTAGATAGCAACCAAGCTATCGCCAGAATCAACGGCATGACCGACAGCGAAATTGCCCAATTAAATGATGAAATTAATCAAGCGCCAGCGGGTGGCGTTGTGGGCGCAGTGCTTACCGTACTTGCTATTATCGCAATTTTGGACCTAATTGGTGTAACTGACGTTTACCCATTTATTCGTCCAGTGAACAGCTAATTGAATGATCAATTCAGTTAAAAAGGCCTGCGCGTTAGCAGGCCTTTCGCTTCTATTTTTGCTTTCAGGCTGTCAGTCCACACCTCAAGCTGACAAGCTGCGGCAAGAGGGACTAGCCTCTTTACCTGAATCTCACACTATTCAATCTGTTCCGTTTTTCCCCCAAGAACAGTTTTATTGCGGGCCTACCACACTATCTGAAGTGTTTGGTTACTATGGTGAAAGCACCTCTCCAAATGACATTGCGCCTAAGTTATTCATTCCCAGTAAAGAAGGGAGTTTACAACTAGAAATGGTGAGCGCTACCCGACAATTTGGTTTTTTGCCATATTCTGACCGAGGGACTTTATCGTCAATTATGTCGTTAGTTAAAGACGATATCCCAGTGATTGTTTTTCAAAATTTGTCCATCCAGTTATTACCCCAATGGCACTACGCTGTTGTTATTGGGTTCGATAGTGATAAGGGGACGGTTACTTTACATACCGGTCTTACGCCTAATCACGAAATGTCGCTTGAGCTTTTTGAAAGAACGTGGGGAAGAGGAAATTACTGGTATTTGGCACCCGTTCCTCCTAATGTAACCTCGCCTGAGATGACACCTTTCACTTATGTAAGTGCGGCTTACGACATGCTTAAAGTGGGAGATAAAGCGCGTTCATTGGCGTTTTTGAAAACCGCGTCGCATACATGGCCAACGTACTGGTTAAGTTATTTCTTGGTTGCCAATTATTACTTAGAGCAAAACGACAGCCAAGCTGTGGCTTGGTTTAAGAAAGGCTATGAAGTAGGGCAGAACCAACATGTTTATGTTCACAACTACGTATTAGCTTTGCGCGAAAACAACATGCCCGAGAAGGCAAATACAATTCTAAAACAGGGGCTTGAACGCTTTCCCAATAACGAACCGCTGTTAACATTGGCTGAAAAATAAACCTCAACTTTAAGAGTATTCGCATTTACGAAGACGGAGCAGTCACCACTCGACTCTGTGGCGCGTTTAATGAAAAAAGTGCGGAAGACTAGAGCGACCGTCTTTTTAAACTAGTCATAGGACTGAATCAACGACCCTTTTTCCTTCTGGCAGATAGTAGCTAAGTTGAAGGTGCAACTCCTGAGGCGTTCGACATACTCAAGCGTATTATAAAACGGCTCCCTGATATGGGATTAATCGCGAAAGCTTATGTTTATAAAGGACCTGTTATACGCGGAATAATGTTTCAGAGGATCCCCGAGCTCAACAGTATGGATTATCTTTTTATCACGCTAAGTTGTTGGTTTGTACAATGGACTTCGTAATACGAGCAAATAATTGGTGCACCTTTTGCCTCTTCTTTCACGTACTAAGGTGTAGCTAAAAATAAAAAGTGCCTACTCATATATGCAGGAGCCCCGTCAGCCGTGGACAGCACTCAACTTCTTGAAAACCAGCAGGCAATAGCAATAGCCGGATTAGTAGGCGTTGTTATTGTGCTCTTCATTGTTAAACGACTTATTTTGGTGCGTTTGAAAGCTAAAGCGCGTTCAGAAAACAGCAGTATGTCTGATATCTATCGCGTGCTTGTGTTGTCGTTAAATGCTCCACTTAATTTGCTTATCTGGGTGATTTTCCTGCTGTTGGTTAAAAGTATTGTTTCAGTTTTTCAGATAGAAGATGAAGGGGCGATTAAAGCGCTAACCATTGTTATCGAAGCTGGCCTCATCATTACTTTATTTCTCTTCTTCGAGCGTTTTGTCACTTACTCGTTGAGCCGTTATCGCGACCAGTCAACCATAGTTAAAAATACTAGCGCAATTGCTGGTGGGGCAGTTAGAGCGCTTTTCGCTGTATTAGCAATTTTGATTATATTAAGCACCATGGGGGTGTCGGTAACACCCATTGTTGCATCGTTAGGCATTACTTCGCTCGCAGTAGCACTAGCGCTACAGCCAACGCTTGAAAACTTCTTCTCGGGTATTCAGTTGGTAATGGATAAGCCCATTCGTATAGGCGACTTCATCGAGCTGGATTCCGGAGAACAAGGTTTTGTAGAGAAAATAGGATGGCGCTCCACGTGGGTTAGAATGCTACCTAACAACATCGTGATCATGCCTAACAGTAAGTTGTCTAATTCAAAGTTGATTAACTACTACTACCCTGAACGCGAACTGTCGGTGCCTGTTGAAGTTGGCGTACATTATAGCTCTGATTTAGAGCATGTTGAAAACGTATGTTTAGAGGTTGCCAATACAATTCTAGAGCAGCACGAGTTTGGTGTTGAAACTTATCAACCTTTTGTTTTGTTTCACACTTTCGACAATTCTAGTATCAACTTAACAGTGATGCTGAGAACCCGTGAATACTTTAACCGCTTCTTCATAAAGAGCGCCTTTATAAAAATGCTTAAAAAGCGTTTTGATGAAGAAGGGATTGTCATTCCATTTCCAATTACTGCGCTCAATCTTGAGCAGGAAGGAGCAGCTAGCCTGCCGACAGCGCCCGAACACATTAAGCCAAAAGGCTAAAGAGACTGGTTTGCGTAGCTCAATAAAAAAGCCACGTTGTGTGACGTGGCTTTGTTGCGAGTACGTTAACCCATCAAAGGTGTTAGAAGGTGTAACGTGCAGATACGCCTAGAAGGTCAACATCATCAGCGATAACGTAAGTCGCACCGAAAGAGAATTGTGGTGTAAAGAAATAGTCTGCGCCAATTTCAAAAGCTGTTTCGTCGTCTTCAATGTCGATATAGCGGATAGCACCGCGAAGCTCAAATTGCTCTGACAGCATTGAACGAATACCGGCAGTAATGCCATAGCCATTGTCGTCTTCACCCGAAATAGAGTCTAGTTCGACATCGATATTTACATATTCGTAAGTAACTTCACCAAAGAAGTCAGTATTCTGAGTTAGACCATATCTATAGCCGACACCTGCAGACGCGTAGTCCAAATCAATATCAACACCAGATACATCTTCACCTAACTGACCATAACGACCTGTCAGGTATACATTTTCGTTAAGTGATTTGAAGCCTTGAATTTGAAAACCGCTAGGCTCGAAGTCGCCTGCGTCTTCAATGTCTGCTTGTACGTATCCAGCTTTAACAAAGTCATATGAAGGCGAAGCTGCGAAAGTATTTAAAGAAAGCGCGCCAAAGATACTGGCGAGAATAGTACGTTTCATTGTTTCTAATATCCTTTTAACAATAATTACTCCCAACCACTTCGGGAGCCTCATCATTATGGGGATGGATTTTAGAAATCAAATGGGCAACACGACTCGATTTTCACTATTCGACACCTTAAGTGTTGTAAGTTTTATCATTACAACGGCATTGCTATACAACATCGCGATTACCAAAATGGACCTGACCAAGGCGACTATTTTTAGCAATCTCATTCCTGTTTATACCATTGGATTTGCTTTTTGGTTGCTGGATGAGAGCCTGACAAGTAGTCAGTTGATGGCGTGTGGTTTAATTTTGCCTGGTGTGGTGCTGGGGCAATCTCGTCGTCGTAAAGCACCATTAAACGCTGCTCAAGAGGCTGTTGAATAGCCGGCGTAAAATGAAAAAGCGGCCGTGTTTTCCACGACCGCTTTTGGCAAGCTTTGTTAATTCAATGAATTAAAAACTCACCGTCACACCAGCCCAAAAGTTTCTGGCCTTGTCCTTAACGTTATAGTCGTCAGTAAAGTTCACTTCACTGGTCACGCCTCGGCCTGTGAGATATTCAAATTGGCCATCGCCATTGAGATCGTCATAGGTCACAGAGTAAGTGGTAAAGTCTCTATCGAGTAAGTTGTTTACTCGTAAATTTACGACTACGTATTCATTGAGTTGCCAGCGAGCACCTAAATGCAGCATGGTGTAACTTTTAAAATAGAGCTCGCGATCTAACGTAGAGTCGTAGCCACGGTATCTATCTGAACGAACCTCTGCTTGCAGATAAACATTCAAGTCGGCGTTAATATCCCAAGTAAGGTTGGCATTGGCCATGTGCTCTGCGGTATTGGTAAGTGGTAGGCCAATTTGAGAGCCGCTCTTTTGCTCGCTGTCAGTCCACGTATAGTTGGCATACAGCGACCAATCTTCAGTAATGCCATACCGGCCCGCAATTTCCACACCTTGCAGTTCTACTTTGTCGATATTGATGTTTTGGCTATAGGTGTCATAACCCAACTCATCATATTCCCCTAAGTTTACGCAAGGGCGAACGCCACCGGTTGTCGCACAACTTTGTACCGTATCACCACGTGCGATCTTGTCGTCAAAATCAGTTTTGAAGTAGGTAATATTGAAACTGTGGGCATCGCGACTCCAATACAGCGCGATCTCTGAGTTAACACTCGTTTCAGGCGTGAGCTCAGGGTTACCTGCAAATGGGCTGGTACCTTGACCACCGAAACCGGTAATGCCATCGTATAAATCGGTAGTTTCTGGTGTTTTATAACCCGTACTAACACCGCCTTTCACTGTCCAATAATCTGAAATATTGTAAACCGCGTAGATACGAGGGGAAGTCTGGCTACCGAATACATCGTGATTGTCATAACGGAAACCAGCGGTCACTGTCATATCGTCGATGAAACTCCAGTTATCTTCAAGGAACAATGAGTACATCTTTTGTTCCTGCACTGCGCCAGGCGAGCCAGACTCCAGACCGAACACACCGTCTTTTAACTCACCGTCAATAACTTGTGTACCCAATACCAAGTTGTGATCGCCCACAACGTCCTGAATAGGGATATCTAAACGCAAATCAAACGTATATTGTTGACTTTCGAGTGGGCGAGCAGGGCGAGGTAAGAAAGTATCTTCAGCGAGGTCGCGACGCGCCTCTTCAGTTATGCCCTCATAATCGCCTGTACCATCGTACATTTGTTGCAGCAATTGACGTTCTGACACGCTAAGCGGCAAAGTACGTCCATTGTTTTGGGTGTCGACAAAAGACAGTGAGGCGGCAAGGGTACCAAAGTCCCATTTTCCATCATAAGTTAAGGCCCACCATTCACGGTCAAACTCTTGTTCAGCCGCATAGCCAGCACGTGGATTCACTTGGCCTCGACGACTCTGCCAGATACTTTCAATGCTATCGCGAGTACCCAGTGGGTAAATGATTTCGCCAGTTTCAAGGTTGAATTCTGGCGTATTGTCATACTCTTGGTGTGAGTTGTCGTAGTCGAAGCCAAATTCATGACCTTCTGCTGCGGTATAGTTTAAGCTGAATCCATAGTGTTCGCTGTTATTGTCAACGGTGCGGCCGCCACCGCCAAAGCCCAGCGATCGTATGTGCTCTACACCATTGGGATCAATCGCTGGTGCCAACTGTGGTGTTGACGCTTGTTGTTCGTATAAACTTCCACGAATGCCCAAGCTCAATACGTTATCAATCAGCGGGCCTGTTACCGAAAAGTCAGTGGTGATGTCGTTGCCGAAGTCGTTGTTAGTTTGCAGGCTGCGCCCGAAGGTAATATTACCGCCCCATTCGCTGCGATGTTTTTTGGTAATGACATTGATAACACCGCCGAGAGCGTCAGCGCCATACAAAGTAGAAGCTGGCCCGCGAATGACTTCGATTCGCTCAATGGTATCCAGTGGCGGCATGTGATTAAAGGCGTTACCACCGAAGTTGTTGGGGTAAATGTCACCATGGTTATTTTGGCGACGACCATCTATGAGTAGCAGGGTATATTCACCCGTTAGGCCACGCATACTGACGCTGCCTTGCCCTGTTTTGTCTCGCGTTGTACCTATATCAATCCCTTCCTGAAATTGCACCGCGTCCAAAAGAGAAGTAAACGAACGCGCTTTGAGGTCTTCTGCTGTAATCACTGAAATACTGGCAGGTGCCTGAGTCAATTTTTGTTCGTATCCAGTGGCTGTCACAACTACGTGTTCGATGTTATCGGAGTCTGGAATTGCATTGGCAGAAACCATAGATACCATGCCTATATTAACGACGATGGCTAGAGTTGAATGGCGCATTCTCATTGAGATGTCCCTGTGTGAGTGTGTTTTATATTAGTGTTTTAAATCGGCGTACATAATAACTTTTGTAAAGATTATGTCAACGCTAATGAGAATGGTTTGCATTATAAGATGAAAAATGTTAGCGATATTTGATAGCACTACCTGAAAGGCAACCGTTAGCTAGGGCCCTAATAACAGTTAATTATATTTTTTCAATGATCTAGCGGTTCCTATTAATTGCTCCCGGCAGCCTGCCAAAGTGACTTTATCTCAAGCTAGAAATAAACATCAAAGCTACCCGTCGTAACGACCCTAGCTGAGGCTAACGAGCCAATCGGGGCGTAGGCGGGCCAGCTAACGACCTCGAAACCCGACTGAATAAGACCAGTCGTAATTCCTCACGTCCCTCCTTTTCTAATGGTACAGGTATGTCCTCCTTTAAACCGGCTGCAAAGGCTTCGGGTCGAAAGCGCGGTGCGCAATCTGGTCACAAAGGCAGTAAACGCATGTTCGCTGGTAGTGTTGACATACACGCCAATAGGCAAAATAGTCAACCTACCAGAACTTTGATCCAGCGCAAAGCTTAAAGTATACTACCGAGTATACTTTAGCTATTAACCTTGGCGCTTTCGCCACTTTTCACCTTTATTGATAAACCACAGGGAGCGTCACTGTGAAAAAAACGCCGTTTATTCTATCCATTATGTTCGTTGTGTTTTTAATTGTGGTTTTTAGTACTGTTTTCAGTGGCCCTGAAAATGTCGATGTGGTGTCAGGGAATGGCCGCATTGAAGCTACTGAAATTGGCATTTCTGCAAAAGTAGCAGGGCGTGTAGAAGAAATTTATGTCAGCGAAGGAGACAGAGTAACGGCGGGCGATGTGGTCGCCAAACTTGATACCACCACCATTAATAGCCAGCTTCAGCAGGCCAAGGCACAGCACCAGCAAGCCAAAAGTGCGGTAGAAGCTGCAAATATGGCTGTTGCACAGCGCCAAAGTGAAAAGTCAGCGCTTGAAGCCGCGCTGCTGCAAACTAAAGCCGAGCTAAAAGCAGCTGAAGCTCATGCTGCCCGTACTAATGAATTGGCAAAAACAGGCGCCGTGTCTAAACAATTGGCAGAAGATAACCTTACCAATGTTGAAAGCGCAAAGGCGGCGGTAAATGCAGCTAAGGCTCGTTTGACAGCGGCTGACGCCACCATTGAAGCTTCGCGCGCGCAATACTACTCGGCACAAGCAGCGGTCAGCGCTGCCAATGCCACTATTGCGCAAATCCAATCTGAAATTAACGATATGGTGTTAAAAGCACCACGTAATGGGCGTATTCAATACCGCGTAGTGGAGCCTGGCGAAGTTGTTAGTGCAGGTGGGCGTGTACTTAGTTTGGTCGACCTAACAAACGTATACATGACATTCTTTTTGCCTGCTTCGCAGGTGGGCAAGCTTACTATGGGCGGTGAAGCACTTATTGTGCTAGATGCCGCGCCCGACATCGCTATTCCGGCCACCATTTCTTACGTTGCCGACGTAGCGCAATTTACTCCTAAGTCGGTTGAAACCCAAAGTGAGCGAGAAAAACTTATGTTCAGGGTTAAAGCGCAAATTCCTGAAAACTTATTAAAGCAGCACATTGAAAAAGTGAAAACAGGGTTGCCGGGTGAAGTATGGGTAAAGCTAAACGATACCGCTGAATGGCCTAGCGACCTACCTGAGCTTGTCGACTAATGGGCAACATTATTGAATGCAATTCGCTAACGGTTCGCTACAAAAGCACCACAGCTATTCACAATCTTGCGCTTTCTATTCCCGCGGGCCTAACGGTAGGCGTAATTGGCCCTGATGGCGTGGGCAAATCTACGTTGCTGTCGCTTATTGCTGGTGAGCGAGTTATGCAAAAGGGGCAGTTGCAGGTTCTTGGTGGCGATATGCGTGATGAAAAACACCGCGCCGCGATATGTTCTGATATTGCATACATGCCACAAGGCTTAGGCAAAAACTTATATCCTACGCTGTCTGTAGAAGAAAACTTACAGTTTTTTGCCAAACTTTTTGGGCACAATCGTGCTCAGCGTCGTGCACGAATAGATATTCTCACCAAACGAACCGGACTTTATCCATTTTTATCGCGCCCAGCTGGCAAGTTGTCGGGTGGTATGAAGCAAAAACTGGGGTTATGCTGTGCCCTAATACACGATCCCCGCTTGCTTATTCTAGATGAACCCACTACAGGGGTAGACCCCCTTGCCCGAAGTCAATTTTGGTCGCTTATTAAAGATATACGGAAAACCCAGCCAAATATTACCGTATTGGTAGCGACTGCCTATATGGATGAAGCCCAACAGTTCGATCATCTAATAGCGTTAAATGCAGGTGAGATACTGGCGAGCGGCTCACCGAGGTCACTGCTTAGTGAAACACAAACCAGTAATTTAGAAGCGGCATTTATTGCGCTTTTGCCGGCAGACGCAAAGCATGAACATCGCAGCGTAGTTGTGCAGCCTTATAAGGCTAGTGAGCATATGCAAACCGCGATTGAAGCTAAAAACCTTACTATGAAGTTCGGCGATTTTACGGCAGTAAATAACGTTAGCTTCACGATTGGTAAAGGAGAGATTTTCGGGTTTTTAGGGTCGAACGGCTGTGGTAAGTCTACCACCATGAAAATGCTTACTGGCCTGCTGCCGCAAACCTCTGGCGAGGCATGGTTGCTGGGCAGCCCTCTTGTTGCTAACGATATTAACACCCGCTACCGCGTAGGTTATATGTCGCAAAGCTTTTCTTTGTATACCGAATTAACCGTTCGGCAAAATCTTACGCTTCATGCCAAACTCTTCAAAGTAGCAAGCAACGTATTAAATTCCCGCGTTGACGAAATGCTTAACCGCTTTGCATTAAGTCATCACCAACACAGCTTGCCCAACGACCTTCCTTTGGGTATTCGCCAGCGTCTGTCTTTGGCTGTGGCCATGGTGCATAGACCTGAAGTGTTAATACTCGATGAACCCACTTCTGGCGTCGATCCAGTTGCCCGAGATAACTTTTGGCAGTTACTTATTTCTCTGGCGCGAAAAGACGGCGTAACCATTTTTATCTCTACGCACTTTATGAACGAGGCAGTACGCTGCGATAGAATTTCCTTAATGCATGCAGGCGAAGTGCTGGTAACCGATACACCGCAGGCCATAAAAGCGTCTAAATCTGCAGATACGTTAGAGCAAGCGTTTATCGATTATTTAGTTGAGGCGCAAACGCCTGAGAACCAAACACAAAACACAGAGCAAAGCGCACCAGAAGGTGTTAGCGCAGATAAAGCCACGCCACCGAATAAACGAGCAAAAGGCTTACGGCGATTGTTAAGCTACGCCTCGCGTGAAACCCTTGAGCTTATCCGCGATCCCATTCGCTTAACCATGTCGTTCTTAGGCAGCATGGTGTTAATGGTAGTTATTGGCTATGGAATCACTATGGATGTCGATGACTTAAGCTATGCGGTATTCGACCGCGATCAAACTTCCACTAGTCTTAACTATCGCAATGCGTTATCGGGTTCGCGCTATTTCAATGAACAGCCAGTTATTACCAGTTATGCCGATATGGACAGGCGAATGAAAAGCGGAGAGCTTTCATTGGCTGTGGAAATTCCTCCCGAATTTAGCCAAAAACTGCATAAAGGCGAACAAGTGGAAATAGGGGCATGGATTGATGGGGCTATGCCTTCAAGAGCCGAAACTATACAGGGCTATGTAACAGGTATTCACCTGAAATGGCTTTTGCAGCAAGCCTCACAAGCTAGCCAAGTGCAGTCGACCAGCAGTATTAATGTTGAGTCACGCTATTTGTATAACCCAGATGTTCGCAGCTTGGTGGCCATTGTACCTGCGGTAATGCCCATGTTGTTGTTGATGATACCTGCGCTTTTAACGTCGTTGGCGGTGGTGCGCGAGAAAGAGTTGGGTTCGATAATCAACTTATATGTTACGCCAGTTACACGCATAGAGTTTTTGTTGGGTAAGCAACTTCCTTATATCGCTACCTCGTTTGTTAGCTTCTTGCTGTTGGTTGCAATGGCGGTGTGGCTATTCAACATCCCACTGAAGGGGGATGTGATAGTGCTATGCCTTATAACGTTGTTATTCGTTACTTTTTCCACTAGCTTTGGTTTGTTGGCATCGGTTTTTACTAATAGTCAAATTGCCGCTATTTTGCTTACTACTATTGGCACTATGGTACCTGCCGTACAGTTTGCGGGCATGATAACACCGGTTTCTGCATTAGAAGGGGCGGGGCGCGTAATAGGAGAGCTTCACCCTATTAGTTATTTTTTAACCGCTAGCAGGGGAATATTTAGCAAAGGTTTAGGTTTTGAAACCCTTGATTTTGCTGTGTTTGCCATAGCTATTTCTATACCAATTACACTGTGGCTTGCCACTGTTTTGTTACGCAAGCAGGAGCGCTGAACCGTGGATATTAAAAATGTAGGCCAGCTAGGTGTAAAAGAACTTTGGAGCTTGTGGCGCGACCCAGCCATGCTTATTCTTATTGTTTATGTGTTTACGGTGAACATCTACACGGCGGCCACGGCGGTACCTGAATCTTTGCACAACGCGCCCATTGCCTTTGTCGATCACGACAATTCGCAGATGTCTAAGCGGATAATAGATGCCTTTTACCCCCCTTATTTTTTAACACCAGATATTATTGAAAGTAATGAGGCCGACACGCATTTAGACACGGGTAAGTACACCTTTGTTGTGACCATTCCCCCTGAATTTGAAAAAGATATTATGGCCGGGCTGCAGCCCGATGTTCAGGTCAACGTTGATGCAACACGTATTAGCCAGGCGTTTACTGGTAATGGTTACATCACAGAAATAATCACCAGTGAAGTAAACACTTATTTACAGGGTTATAAATCCGACATCGATTACCCCGTCGAGTTGATCATGCGAGCCCGATTTAATCCAGCGCTAGAAAGTTTTTGGTTTGGTTCTGTGATGGAGCTCATTAATGCGGTAACAATGCTCGCCATAATTTTGTCTGGGGCTGCGCTTATTAGAGAAAAAGAGCGTGGCACTATAGAGCACCTGCTGGCTATGCCAGTTTCAGACAGTGAAATTATGCTGTCTAAAATACTAGCCTCGGGGGTAGTGGTTTGGGTTACTACTTTGTTTTCTGTTTATTTTATTATTCAGTGGGTACTCTCCGTCCCCATTAATGGCGAAATATGGCTTTTCATGGTGGCTGTTGCTCTACAATTATTTGCCGTTTCGAGTATGGGAATTTTTATGGCTACCATTGCGCGATCTATGCCACAGTTCGGATTGTTACTTATCTTAGTTTTACTGCCCCTACAGTTGCTATCTGGTGGGGTAACACCAAGAGAAAGCATGCCTGGGTTCATTCAAAGCGCAATGCTGCTAATGCCCAATACCCATTTCGTGGAGGCTTCCCAGGGCGTATTGTATAGAGGAGCAGGCATTAGTGTTGTTTATCCTCAGTTGTTAGCGCTTTTAGCTATTGGCTGTGCGTTTTATCTTATAGCGCTTAAAAGATTTAAAAGCACCGTCGGCAGCATGACTTGAGTTCTAGTATATGTTTCGAGGGTGAATTCGCGGTACCCAATATGTAGATCGTTCTATCATTTGTAATCTCTGGTTGAGTCTTCACCTGATTCTGAAGTAGTTGTTGCAGACAAAGGCTACGACAGTCTAGCTTTTCGAGACTTAGTGAGCAGTCGTAACGCTAACCATGTCATCCCAAGAAAAAGCAACAGTAAAACGGGTAATGATGATATTGATTGGGCGATGTATCGCTATCGCCATTTAGTCGAAAATGCCTTTTTGAAAATTAAGAGGTTTCGAGCCGTAGCGACTCGATATGATAAGTTAGCCAGAAACGACCATAGTTTGGTGGCACTGGCTTTTGCGATTATGTGGCTACCAATGTGAATTGGCTAGAATATGTACAGCAAAGCTCAACACGCTCTAATATCCTTTTAACAATAATTACTCCCAACCACTTCGGGAGCCTCATCATTATGGGGATGGATTTTAGAAATCAAATGGGCAACACGACTCGATTTTCACTATTAAACACCTTAAATGGTGTACGTTTTATCATTACAACGGCATTGCCGTACAAAAGCTGAGTTAATTCCTCTTCAGTGTTGTACAGATGAGGATACTTGCAACGCTTAAGCCGCAAGAGGACAAACAAAAAGAAATGATAGGTTCTAGGGTAATTAAGGTCACCGCGTAAGCGCCTATTGCTGCCCCTGTTAGATGAAAAAAGCCGGTTAGTGCCGCTAAAAAACCTGCGGATTTATCAGAGTAGCCAAGCATGATAGTTACGCTGCAGGGCATTGCAATGCCAATAAAAAAGAAGGTGATATAGCAATAAGTCAAAATACCCATTAACCCTTTTATTGCGAAGGGGGAAATAAGTAACCAAAAAAGCACAGAAAGCACAGCGATAAACAAGCTTGAATACTTGAATTTAAACAATGGTGAAACAGAGGCTAGTCGAATATTGATTATGCTTCCCATCACAAAAGACAGCGTGGCTAGAAGCGAATATAACGAGAACACAGTTTTGGTGAGTCCGAATTGCTGCATTATCATTGACGGCGAGATGGTAATGAAGCTAAACACAATGCCATAAAGTAGTCCGCTGGCCATACCCACTGAGACGATTTTCACCATTGTGCTTTTAATAAGCGCTAAAGTATCGCTAAAGACGTTTTCTGAGGTTGTCGGCATATACTGTTTGAGGGTGGTGGAAACTGAAAGCAGTAAAAGTAAGGCGAATACTCCCATTAATAGTACAAAATAAAAGATAGATGAAACTGAGAAGGACTCGCCAATTTGTGTACCTACTAGTGGCGCTATTGCTGGCGCGATAGCGAATGCAATGTTGATAAACGAAAGTGAAGCATTCAGCTGCTTTTCGCTAAATATCTGACGCGACAGTCCGCGCGATACTGAAACGCCAACCCCACCGCCTAAGCCTTGAATGACTCTTCCTACAAGAAAGGTATTTTCTTCGGTGGCAAGTGCCACCATAAGCGTACCTGCGATGAATACCAAGACTCCGTACAGTAGAAACTTTTGTTTGTTTAGGTAGTCGCAGGCGACACCAGACACTAACTGCGAAACTGAGAACGCGATAAGAAACACGGCCACGCTTTTCTCAATTATTCCCACATAGCTGTCGTATATAACAGCCAAATCAAAAAAGAAGGGGCTATAAATGCTGGTAGAGAGTTGGCCAAGAATAGACAAAATGGTGAAGGTTACCGTCAGCGAATAAAACGTATGGCGTGACATGGTGTGCTTCATCTAAGGGGAACCAAACTATGGGTAAAGAGACAGTGCAGTTAGGCTACATATTTGGTGTTACAGTTTTAATAAAGACGCTTTTTTTAAGTTTGAGAAAACTGATAACGTGATGATATAAGCGAGTGGTGATTTGTAATTCTAGAAAAAATGGTGGCCCCACCCTGACTTGAACAGGGGGCAGCTTTAATAGCATAAAAGAGGTAAAACAATAGAGGGAGTGTCTGGCTCCCTCGAATATCAGCGAGTTTGTAGTAGCTCAGCCTGCTTCACTACTGAATTCTGAGTTTCTACAGCTCTATCAATAACACGGCTGTATACCTTTTTCTTTTTAGACGAGTCGGCGTTGCGAACGAACTCAGACAGGCTGGAGTTGTACTTTGTTGTCTGGCCGTTTTTTAATCTGACAAACATCATTATTCTCCCATTTGGTTGCCCACTTAATGAGCGGACGGCAATCGTATCAGGGGAGTAAGCGACTCGCGAGTAAATTTTTGCTTAACACGATTTTCTACAGCCTGAATGTTGGCGTGGTACATGCGAGTGCCCCCCTCGTTGTTCTTTAACAATAGATCTATTTTTATCTGACCACCAAATTGTTGCTTTAGTTACCAAATAAGATTGTATGGTGAATCTCGAATTGATTCTTACCAGTTCTGAGCTAAACTTTACTATAGTAGTATAAAGTAGGATTTTATCCTTACTAAATTTCATCTATCGGAGGAAAATTATGGCAATGGTAAAGAAAAGTATCACAGTAACTGATCAACAAGAACAATGGATGCAAGCTCAACTAGCAACTGGTAATTATGCTAGTGACAGTGAATTATTGCGAGATCTGATCAGAAAAGAGCAAGTACGAGCAGCCGAGATTGAAGCTATTCGTTTGAAGTTAATTGAAGCAGAGCAAAGCGGTTTTGTTGAAAGGTCACCGAGTGAAATGCTAGCTAGCTTTAAAGAAGAAGCACGAAATAATGGGAAACTATAAACTCAGTGCAGCGGCTGAGTCTGATTTAAAGCGTATTTGGTTTCGTGGTCTTGATGAATTTGGCGAAGCGCAAGCTGACGCATATTATTATAGATTTTTAGAACGCTTTGAGCAGTTAGCAAATCAGCCTTACATTGCACCTGCTGTTGATGATATCAGACTAGGTTATCGTCGAGCAGTTTGTGGAGTTGATGGTATTTACTATCGCATTCATGGTGATTATATTGAAATAATGCGGGTGCTAGGAAGGCAAGATGCTCAACTCAACCTGTAATGAGTTTTCAATGAGATAAAAATGAGCAATAGTTTGTTATCAGATGGGCTCTTAAAAATTGATAACCAGCTTCGGTTGCTCGCTGCTCAAAAAGAGTCATTCTTACGACAAATTTTACATTGTTGAAGTTTCTACAAGTGGCTTTGGTAGTTACTATCGCTTGAAGCTAGAAAAAATGGTGGCCCCACCCTGACTTGAACAGGGGACCTGCCGATTATGAGTCGGATGCTCTAACCAACTGAGCTATGGGGCCATTTTGAGATGTGCTGTGCAGTTTTTTATTGCAATTTGCTATGCATAACAACCACAAGCGAGCGCAAGTATAAGCAGTTTTATCTGCCTTGTCACGCCTCGCTGGTAGCTTTAAGATCTGTTTGCTTTATTTTTGTTCACTAAGCTGTAGTTTACTGTAACAGTAACGGTGTCGCTGGTGCTGTTAAAAGTAGGGTAGGTGTCGAAAAAGCCAGCTTCTACAGGTGCGGTAGGATCTGAAATGTCTAATACCGTTAAGCCACGCTCATAGTTAGACATATAGTAGCGTCTACCTCTTACGTAGCCGTTGTGATCGATAGTGCCGTTGTCACTGGTCCAAATGCTGGCAAGCATAGGTGTTGTGAGTGATGGAATATCAAAAATCATAACCCGGGTATTTAAGCTGAAGTGTCGCTCGTCCAACTCATCGTGAACAAAGGCATATTACTGCATGGGAAGCCGGCAGCCGTTCCATCTGTGCAAGCTTCATTTGCACTGACTTCGGTACTAAGGACCATGTGCGATGATGCCTGTGTTTGAAGGAAAGACGCGGCTTTTCCGTCAGTTATACTGTCGAATCCTTTTTCATAAAGGGCTTCTGATAAATAGGTAGGCACATTAACTAGTGTAGTTTTGTGCAAGGCAGGCTTCTGTGCCTGGTAATGATCTTCACGAGAAAAGCCTCCTAATACGGGTAAAAGACTGTCGTTTAGAACTTGTGCATGCTGAGCGTTGTCGAAATAATATTGGCCTTCAGCAACGAGAATTTTGTCGCCTTTATTGGCCTGTCGCGCGGCATAGCTCAACGTTTTACAGGGCCTGAAACGGTTGTCACACTTGCCCGCGTCCACGCCGTCTTCGGCAACAAAACGCGCTTTGTCATGGTCTGTGTGTGCTTGTGCACCTTGACTCACAAATGCTAAAAGCAGCACTATTAGCGTTAATGGGAATGCATTCATCTTGTCGTCCGCGCAAGTGTGTAATTAGAAAAAGGTAGTTTGTATAAAAAACTACCAGATATCCAAAGGAAGTACATACGTAAATGAAAATGCCTTTTCGCATGAGTGTCATGCCTTTGTTACTCTTTGCGGCGCTAGTGTCGTTAACCGGCTGTGATGTCATTAATCTCAAAGGAAGAGAGCCTGGTGAAATCCCGTTTAAGTTGGTGGGAGTCGATACGGGGGCATGTCCAATGATCATGAGTATTGGACAACAGCGATGGAATATAGATTACTTCGGTTTTTACCTTAGCAAGCCAGAAGTGCGCATTGATGGTAAGTGGCAGCGGGTTAAGTTTAAACAAACCCAATGGCAGACGCCGAATATAGCATTGCTAAAGTTTCACAATAAGTGCAACAACCCTGATGATGCCAATAGCAAAATTGTATTAGATGTTTCGGAAGAGCTTTTAAAGCTGTCCACAAACTTGCGCTTCACTATGGGTCTTCCCTTCGACGATAATCACGCTAACCCGCTTACACAGCCTTCGCCATTGAATGACAGTACAATGTTTTGGAGCTGGCAAAACGGTCATAAGTTTTTGCGACTGGATGTGTCTAAAGGCTCAGAGGAAACACGCAAATGGTCTTATCATTTAGGTAGCGTGGGTTGCGATTCTGAATCAGCAGTCAGGCCACCTGAAAAATCGTGTGCTTTCACAAACCGGGTGGAGTTTATTCTGCCGATGACCCAGCTTGATACTGATTTAGATTTGGAAGTATCGGTGTCTAACATTGTCGCGCAAGTTGATATAAACGAAGCGCCAAGTTGTATGTTCGAGTCTCCTGAAACTGAGCCCTGTAAAAAGCTTATTCAGAATTTAGTGCACAGGCCTTGGATTAAGTGGCAGTAGCGGCACTTTTAATTTGCACTAGAAGGCGAGCTCTGCTCGCTTTCAAGGCGGCAATTATCGCTCTTGTTGCAATGATTTTAGGCGCGTGCAGTAAATCGCCCACACCTTACATTTGGAATTTGCCTCACAATATTCCACCGCCTCCCGTTCCCGCAGACAATCCTGTGACCGAAGAAAGCGTAATTTTGGGAGAGAAGCTTTTCTTTGATAAGGGCTTAAGTGCTAACAACACGGTTTCATGCAGCAGCTGCCATGAACCAGAGCATGCTTTCTCTGAACCTAAGACGGTTTCAGTAGGCGCGAACGGAGACGCGCTAAACCGTAACGCATTAGCGCTAGTAAACGTGGCTTATAATGCATCCTTCACTTGGGCGCATAACAATTTAGAAAGTATAGAAAAGCAGCTGATGATCCCGCTTTTTAATGAACATCCTGTGGAAATGGGCGTTACGGGAAATGAAAAGCGTATATTAAAGCGCTTTGAGGGCAGCGAATATCGAGCGCTTTTTGAAGCGGCTTATGGTGATGATACACCCAATTTAAACAATATTGTAAAGGCGCTTGCTAGCTACGTAAGAAGTTTAGTGTCGTTTAATAGTGCTTTCGATAACTACGCTTACGCTCAAGATGACGATGCACTAACCGCCCAGCAGCTTGAAGGTTTGAATCTGTTTTTTTCAGAGCGCACTGAGTGCTTTCACTGCCACGGAGGTCTGAACTTTACTCAATCGTCTAAGCATAGTTTTCAACCTTTTGCGGCTCAGCCTTTCCACAACACTGGCCTGTATAACGAAGATGGGAAGGGCAGTTATCCGGAATCGGACATGGGGCTTTACAGCGTTACTCACAATAAACAAGACATGGGGAAGTTTAGAGCACCTACTTTGCGCAATATAGCCCTTACTGCGCCCTACATGCATGATGGCAGTATTGCCACCCTTGATGAAGTCATTGAGTTTTATGCTCGTGGGGGAAATCTGGCTGAAAGCCCTAACCCTTACCGCAGTCCGTTTATAAAAGGCTTTACGATTTCTGAAGATGAAAAGGCGGCGTTGGTTGCATTTTTGCGCAGTTTAACCGACGAGCAATTTGTAAAAACACACACTACACGCAAAAATTAGCGATTTATTGCTCATTTTGTGTAATTTATGTTTATACTTTGCACACATATATCAACCAAATGCTTATGTGCTGATTGTTAACATCGTGATAAACTCAATCACTTACATTCTTTGTTAATAACTATAAAGCAGGTGAGCGGTCGCGGAGATGAGAATGACTGAAAAACCCTTCATTACAAGTGGTCGAAATACCATCATTCATAAAATAAGAAAATTAGATCTATTGGTGATCAATGGTGATGAACATCCGCCAATTCTTGTTACTTACAAAGGTATTAAGCAGTACGAAGGCAAAGTGCCTGAAAACAAGCGCGATGCTAAGATGATGGACATGGAACTAGTAGATGTAACTACTAGCGATGTGTTTGGCGACGAAAAAATATTATTGTTTGTACAAACCCTAAATGGGAAAGAGTATAAAGTTGATTACTCTAAAATTGGGACGAGCATGTTTATTAAGATTCACCAAGACAGCATTTTCTAAAACACACTTTACCCCATATTGGGGGAGATGTGTTTTTAATTGATGGGGTTAGGCAATCTGGCCCCAGTTATCTGCCTTAAGTGAATTGAACCCTCCAATTACCCTTCCTTTTCCTTTAAGCTGTACGTAACGCTTTTTGAAAATGTTAAACTGGCAGATGTCCACCGGCGTGACTTCCGATGCATTTACGCTACTTACAACACCTGCAGTCTCCAACCCCTCAGCAATAAACTCTGAACAGAACCAGCTATTAAAGTCTTCTTGATTGTAGCTTATGCTGCCGAACAAGGGATGTTCATCGATCACGTCCACTGCTGAGCCGAATAGCTGTAGCACGTCGTAAGGTTTCCCGTCTTGTTCAAACATGAAGTTAAAGAAGTCTCGCTTATTTTGCTCAAAGATACTTCTTGAAGCGCTAGATAATGGCAGCCACCAAATATCACCGTCATAAGATGCTACACGCTCGCTTAGTCTATTGGTCATTACCCCTCGCTTTCCTTTATACGATGTTGCTTCCATGACTTGATTAAAATATCGATTAGAATCTTCATCGCGCATCTTCGTTTGCATAACTATTGCCACATGCGTTACCGCAGAGCGTGTCGTGAGTTTGGTCCAACGAGAAAATAAGCTATTGCCGCCAAATGCGATGATGTCACCAGGCTGCATATGCTCTCTAATAAGGTGATATTGTTGCTGCTCTAACATGGCTCTTCCTTGAATACGTGTTAAAAAATTAGATTGTTGTCTGCACCGCTAGGCGGGCAAGAGTATTTGCTTATGATTTTCCACTTTGCAATGTATGCATTTATAAGAATGTTGCAAAGTGTGTGTTAAGTACGACTAATAACAGTTTAGACCGATTATTAAACCTTAGCTTTTGTGTACTTGTCGCAACGTCTCAAATAGCGGTGCTTTAACGTTTTTATAGCGTGAATTTTACAAAGTTTCACTAATTTAATGGTGCGGGGACAAAAGAGGTAGTCACCGCGTTGCCGAATATTATCAGAGGAACTTGTTATGTTTATGTCACGCAATCTGTAGGCCATTGTCTTGCGTTAGCAGAGAAATATCCTCAGTCCATCGGTTTCTATTCAGTCTCACAGTCAAACCGCATTTCAGTGCAACATTCTACTATACGACTATGGTACTGCTGGTGGTCTAACTCGGTTATCGTTACACTTACTCACTGAATTTTGGGAATAAGTACTAGGACCTGCAAGGCCTACTAAGGAGCGATAGTGCGAGATGTAAGAAACACGATAGTGGGCGCAGTTTTAGTGTTTGCTGCTTATTATCTTGGGCTTGTTGTCGTTAATGTGAGTGGCCTTCCTATTCCAGGGCCATTAATGGGCTTATTCCTTTTACTCGCGATGCTTTTTCTTTTTCCTCAGCTTGAGGTTCACACGGCGCGCTTTGTTACTTTTCCCTTGAAGCATATGTCCTTACTGTTTATTCCAGCCGTACTTGGTGTATCTATTTATTGGGCTGGCATTCAGTCCAATGCACTTGCCATTGCTATCGCGATTATTGTAACGACCTCGATAAGTTTAGGGATAACTGCTTGGTTTTCGCAGCAATTGTTTAACAGCAAAAGCGGCAGCGGCTCAGATGTGGCAAGCAAGGGTGGGGAGCAAGAATGAAAGAGGCTCTACATCAAGCATTTAGCTTAACGGGGTTACTGTGGCTTAGCGTTTCAATAATTGGCTACATTATTGCTCTTTGGGTGAACAAAAAATGCAAAGGTCACCCGCTAGCACATCCTATTGTCGTTACCGCGCTGATTGTGTCAGTTGGCCTTTATTTAACTGAAACAGGGGTTACTGAGTATCAACAGGCGGCTTCTTTGTTGCATTGGTTGCTAGGGCCTATCACTGTGGCATTAGCACTACCCATTTACAGACAATGGCAAAAGCTAAAGCACTACGGCTGGCGGTTAATGGCGAGTATTGCTTTTGGTGGCATACTCGCGCCTTTCACCGCTTGGCTTACTTTGTTTGCACTAGATGCGCCGCGTGCAATACAAATTACCATGTTAGCTAAATCAATCACCACGCCCCTTGCTATGGAGTCGAGTGCGCAGGTTGGCGGCATTCCCGCATTGGCTGCCGTTTTTGTCATTGTGACGGGTGTAGTTGGAGCCATTGTGGCTACTGGTGTGTTTGCGGTCCTCAATGTACAAAATCGACAGGCGCAAGGTATTGCTATGGGCACGGTGGCCCACGCAATTGGTACAGCCAAAGCTATTCAAATGGGGGAAGACGTGGCGGCGATGGCGACTCTAGGCCTTTGTGTAAATGGTATATTTACTGCGTTGGCACTACCTGTCATTTTTGGTTTCTTTGTTTGAGAGCTTTTTTCGTAACTTGGCGTTCTATCTATTAGTTGTGATTTAGCCTGACCAGACCTGCAATCACCCGCCTTGACTAAAAGGTGCACAAGCTGCTGGAAAAACGCGTAGCAAAGAATCAACGCGCGCTGATGTTTGTGAGTAAAAACGTGCTGGCAATATTCCCCAAAAGTGCTATTTCTTAGTGAGGTGTTTCGTATCACTATATACATGGTATCTATTCAAACAAAAAGTAACCGGGTTACAGCAAAGTGTAAGTTAACTCAAATCGTTACTTCAGTTCACAGTAGTTGTGCCGATACAATTGAAATTGCTAGAAAATACCGGCGGTAGCTGGTTTCAAAAGCTAGGTGGTAAAAGAACTTAATGTTTTCTGTACTCGTATGTGACGACTCGTTAGTTGCGCGCAAGCAAGTGGCTAAATGCCTTCCTCAAGATTGGGAAGTGGCCGTACATTTTGCGAAGAATGGTCAAGATGCTCTATCGGCTCTCGCTGAAGGAAAGGGCGATCTTCTATTGCTCGACCTCAATATGCCCGTTTTAGATGGGTACGGCACATTAGAAGCAATTCAGAAACAAGGTCTTAAAACCAAAGTTATTGTAGTGTCTGGTGATATTCAGCCTGAAGCTTATGAAAGAGTGACATCGCTTGGCGCTTTGGACTTTATTCGAAAGCCGGTGGATCCTAAAAAGCTGGCCGAGGTACTAGATAAATTCAACATTCTTCATGTTGAAGAGGAAGAGCCGGAAGAAGTTTCACCGCTGGACCCAGAAATTCGCGATTGTTACCAAGAAATCACTAACATAGCCATGGGGCAAGCGGGGGATCATTTAGCCCGCACCATGAACGTGTTTGTTGAACTGCCTATTCCCAACGTTAATTTAATTGAAGTGTCTGAACTTCATATGATGCTTTCTGATATTGAGAGCCATGAGCAAGTTACCGCGGTATGCCAAGGCTTCTTAGGGCCAGGTGTCAGTGGTGAGGCGTTGTGTATTTTGAGCGACTCAAGCTTTGACGACGTGGCTAAAATACTCAATGTAGAAGGCGAAGTTGATGATCAGCTTCAGTTAGAGCTGCTTATGGATGCTGCGAGTATTTTGATTGGCACCTGTTTAACAGGGCTGGCCCATCAAATGGACATTAACTTCAGCCAAGGTCACCCCATTGTACTTGGTCAACATCGTGCCATCACTGAAATTATCAGCATGAACCAAATAAAGTGGAAGCGAACGTTGGCGATTGAGCTTAGCTATGGCTTAGAAGGCTACAATGTTCAATGTGATTTGATTTTGTTGTTCACGGAAGAGTCTATGAAAATGATGAATTCTAAACTCGCCCACTTGTTGGAGGATTTTTAATGAGCCAGCATTTAGATGAGTTACAAGAATTTCACTGGATGATGGACATGCTACAAACGGTAGACGTTGGCATTGTCGTACTAGACCGCAACTTCACCGTGCAAGTGTGGAACGGTTTTATGGAAAGTCACAGTGGGCTTTTGCCGAGTGAAGTAAGAGACAAAACGTTATTTTCGTTATTTCCCGCAATCAAACAAGACTGGTTTATTAAGAAAGCTAAGCCCGTTTTCGACCTAAAAACCCGTGCCTTTATGACATGGGAACAACGCCCTTATTTGTTCAAGTTTCCAAACTACCGGCCGATTACAGGTAGTGAGTCATTCATGTACCAAAACATCACACTTTCTCCTCTTACCTCTGCGACGGGTAAGGTGGATTTTATCAGTATGATGATTTACGACATGACTGATGTAGCGGTAGGTAAAAAGCAGCTAGAAGCGCTACAAGTAACAGTGTCTGAAGCGCAAGAAGCAAGCTCGCAATCAGATAGAGCAAAGAAAACCTTCTTATAACCGCAACGTGTAACCCGTGAGAGTATATTGTTTATCTTGCGGTTCATCTATATCAAGTTTTTACTCGCACTGAGCATAGAACAGCAGCACAGAGTGCGATGGGAGTACGTATGCAACCAAGTTCGTCTTCATTTTCAAGCTACCTTCCTCGCACCGTAATACGCGGGCTTGCAGTTATTGGTGGTGCTTTCATTCTAGCAGCCTGCGGTGGTGGCGGAGGCGGAGATGGTGACTCTAGTGGTGGGGGATCTGGCAATGGCAACTTAGTTGTTAATGCAGGCGCTAACGCTACCGTAACAGAAGGCGTGACCTATTCACTAAGTGCACAAGTGAGTGGTGGTGATGGCACGTACACGTACAACTGGAGCGCGTCTCCATCGCGACCATTACACATGAAGACACCAGCGCTTCTGCAGCGAGCTTCGTCGCGCCGTTAGTTAATAGCGCCACTGAATATACGCTTACCGTCTCGGTAAACGATCAAAGCGGTAATACGGCTAGTGACTTCACAGTAATTACTGTTGCGCCGGTAAACATAGCGCCGGAAGCAAGTATTGATGTGCCTGAGTGGGAAGGTCTGCCAGCGAATACCTTCCCAGGCGGCGTTGAAATTATTTTTGATGGCACGGGAAGCAGCGATACTGACTCATCTTCGTCCGATGGCGAAATTGCCGATTATGTTTGGTCTCAAACCAGCGGTACTAACGTTATTACGGGGGTGGAATCGAACCTTTCTACCTTAACAATTACTACGCCTATCGCTAACGAGTCTCAGGAACTCACTTTTCAACTTGAAGTAACTGATAGCGAAGGTGCAACAGACGTAGACACAGTGACAATCTCAGTGCAGTCTGAAACCGAGACACTGCCTGTGGTTGATGCAGGCTTCTCGCAAGGCGTTTTCAGTGGTGAGGTGGTTATTTTGGATGGTGAAGCAAGCACCAGTATTCCCAGTGCACTACCGCTTACTTATTCTTGGGAGCGCAGTAACAACGTTACATCTAACAATGGGGCAAACACCGGAGTGGCAGCTCGCCCAGTAGATGACAACGATGCACTATCTACGTTTGCTATTGCCCCTTCCGTATCCACCGCGACTGTGGTGGCCTATACACTTACCGTAACAGACGCTAACAACAACAGTGTTGAAGACACCATTAACGTTAGAATACGCCCCATGCCGACGCCGCTATTGAACGACACGGGATTTTTGCAGCAAGCCACTAATAATGCGTTAACAGAGGCGCAGCAAAATGGTTTTCCTGGCCAAGACGGACAACGCGGAGCTGATATTATTGAACAGAATGGCTTAATTGAAAAAGCTGGGCGTGGTAAAGCCGGCTTCGACTTTACCCGTTTAAATGCCAATGGCGACGAACAAGACGCCAGCGCAGATACGTGGTCGTGTGTTCGTGACAATGTCACCGGATTGGTGTGGGAAGTTAAAACTGACGATGGGGCATTTCAAGATAAAGACTACACCTATTCTTGGTACAGCGAAGAGGTAAATGGCGGTTTTGAGGGCGACCAGACAGGCGCGAATGCAACGTGCTTATTAACCAGCTGTAATACCTCTGCATATGTACAGGCGGTTAACGCACAAGGGCTGTGTGGTTTTTACGACTGGCGGCTACCTACTCATCATGAACTCTTTTCGTTAATGCATTTAGGCATTGCCGACGACGTGGCCATTGATGAAGATTACTTCCCTAACACCGGTGCAGTCTCTACCGAGCCCCTATGGTATTGGACCTCAGTGCCAAGTGCTGATGGGGTAAACAGTGATGATGCACAAAATGCATGGGCATTGGATTTCGATTCAGGTGTCGATAACTTTCTTAATAAGTCATCAGCGGCGCGTGTTCGTCTTGTAAGAGCAGGGAGATAGTCATGAGCAATAAAGTTAATAAATCCGCTCAACGCGTACTGAAAAGCGCAGTGCTAACTACACTTAAAATGGTTGCGGCCTCCACGTTGCTTGCTAGTGCATCGCTTTCAGCTTTCGCTCAAGAGTGCTTGTCTGATGGACTAGAAACCACGCCCAACGATAATTTTGAAGCAGTGACTACCAGTACTTTGTTGGATACCACCACAGATTTAGTATGGAGACGATGTTCCGAAGGGCAAACTTGGGACGGCTCAACATGCAGTGGTGAAGCGGTGAAGTATACGTGGCAGCAGGCGCTACAACTTGCGCAGCAGGCGAGTAACGAAGACCTGCTAGGATGGCGCTTGCCCAACGTTAAAGAGTTGGCCACCTTAACGGAACGCGACTGCGTACGCCCGGCGATTAATAGCTCCCTTTTCCCAGCTACGCCTCCGGATGATTTTTGGACTTCTACCCCTTCGGCAGATGATTCAGACAGAGCCTGGGTTGTTGCATTCTTTAATGCGAGCCATTCGATTAAAGAGAAAGACCGTTTCATTTACGTACGACTGGTGCGCACCTACACCAACGAATAGGTGTAGATAAAGATCTACACCGCTTCATATTAGTCTTTCGTCTAGTATCTGACCCTTAGACTTTTTATCAACAAAGCACGCTCTATAATGCGTGCTTTGTTTTTTTGGTTTGAACGTCAATTTTCAAGAAAATCGACACGCTTGTTTAGAGCCTGTTGACCTTTGGTGAATAATAAAAGTCAACGGGACCTAGTATTAAGCTGCGTTTTGAGTAGATTGATAATATCGACATGTTCAACCTGATTTTTAGCACGTTAGACTCATGATGGCTTTTTATTTCCCAGTAAGCTAGCCACAATGTTGGTATGAAAATGATATCGAGCCTTAAGGCTGCCCTTTCTACAATTTGTTTATTCGCTGGACTTAGCACATCGGCGCAGGCTGAATATACCTGTAATATCGATTTTGCTTACGGTATTGCCGTTAATAACGAACAGCTTCGCGTAATGGATAAAACCCGCACCGTAGTTCAGATTAATGACCAAAACCAGCTGTTTGTAGGTGGACGTTGGCAAACCTTGAATGAGCAAGAACGGCAGTGGCTAGAAGAGTATTCTTCAGGGTTACACTATGTAGTACCAAAAATGATTATTTTGGCCACCGAAGGTGTAGATTTAGCTATTGATACCATTGAGCATGTTTACCTAGGCTTAGTAGGCAGTGATCACGACAGCTATGAGCGTTTGAATGCTGCTATGAAGCGTGTTCAAAACCGCGTGAAAGATAAATTCAGGCATGCCAGTAATCATTATTTTATTGGCCCAGGATCACTGGAAAGCGTTGATGAATTCGTGGATAGTGAAATTGAAGCACAGCTTGAGGAAGCAATTTCTACCTCAGTAGGCGGTATATTATCGGCGATCAGTGGTATCAACACTGGAAGCGGCGAGGTTAACCAAGAGAAAGTAGCGGAAATTACTCGTCAGCTTAACAATGTGGGCGAGCATCTTGATGTGGGTGATAAAGCCACCACTTTACGTAAAAAAGCCGAGTGGTTCTGTGAAAAGCTTAAGCGCCTAGATATAGCGGAAGAAAACCTTCGAGCAAGTGTGCCTGCTTTCAAGCCTTACAATATCATTACACGACATGATAAGAGTGAAAACTAGTTGAAATAAGTAATACGTGTACTAATTCTGGTTAAAGACTGATTAAGACAGAAAAGCCTGCGTGAGCAGGCTTTTTTGATCTAGCTTTTTGGTTGGCTCAAATGGGCAAGATTACACGAAACACGACAGCAGAGAGTTGAGATATCTACGTCCTTTAGCAGTTACCTGCCAGTGACTATCTGAAATAGAAAGTAGCCCTTGGTGATGAGCATCAGACAGTGCGCGTTTAACGTCATCCGTTAGCTCAGTACCTGTGAAGTCACTAAAATCACTCATCGGGCAAGGCTCAACTAAACGAAACCTATTCATAAAAAACTCAAACGGCAGGTCGTCTGCACTAACCAGCGTTTGCGTATCTAAATACGGTCGGCTCATTTCCATGTAGCCTCTTGGATGCTTCACTTTAACGGTACGATGAATTGTGCCATTAGCGGCATCGGTAATCTTTCCGTGGGCACCACAGCCAATGCCTAAGTAGTCGCCAAAGCGCCAGTAATTCAGGTTATGGCGGCATTGATGCCCTGCTTTGGCGTAGGCTGAAATCTCGTACTGGTGATAGCCTGCACGCTCTAAAAGGCTGTGGCCTTTCTCCTGTATTTCCCACAGGATGTCGTCGTCAGGTAGCTCTGGTGGTTTTGAATAGAAAGGCGTGTTTGGCTCGATGGTAAGCTGGTACCACGACAAGTGATAGGGCGTGAGCTCAATGCCTTGCTTCAAATCTGCCATGGCATTCTCTACGCTTTGATCGGGTAGGCCATGCATGAGATCTAAATTAAACGTAGGTAGCCCTGCGCTGTGCGCTTGTTTTACCGCATTTTCAGCTTGGCTTTCATTGTGAATACGGCCTAGCACTTTTAAATGCTTAGGCTGGAAACTCTGAATGCCCACCGATATTCGGTTTACGCCTGCCTGATAAAAGCCCGCAAACTTACCTGCCTCAACGGTACCTGGATTGGCTTCCATGGTTATTTCAGCAGTGTCGCTTAAGTTAACCCGCTGTTTGACGCCGTTTAAGATGTCAGCCATAGCCTCGCTTGAAAACAAACTGGGCGTGCCACCGCCTATAAAGATAGTCTCCACAGGGCGGTCGCCAATGCGTTTGGCATCAATGGCTAAATCGTCCAGCAGGTGCGCCACATATTCTTTCTCGGGTAAATCAGATTTAAGACCGTGAGAGTTAAAATCACAGTACGGACACTTTTGAACACACCAAGGAATGTGGATATAAAGGCTAAGCGGTGGATTACGCAAAAGTCGCTCTCATATTATCAAGCAAAATCGCTAGGGCGTTGCCGCGATGGCTAATACGGTTTTTTTCGGCTTTCTCCAATTCTGCCGCAGTGCAGCCATGAGTTGGCACGTGAAATACCGGGTCGTAACCAAAACCGTCGTTACCAGAGCGAGCAGTTAAAATTTCACCTTGCCACTTGCCTTGACTAACTAATGGCACTGCGTCGTCAGCATGGCGCATAAACACTAATGTACAGAAGAAATGCGCTTTACGCTGGGTTTCGCCATCTAGGGCAGCTAATAGCTTGTCGATATTGGTATCGTCAGTTGCATCAGCACCAGCATAGCGGGCTGAATAAATACCGGGTGCACCGCCAAGGGCGTCAACCACTAAGCCTGAGTCGTCAGCAATAGCAGGAAGGCCTGTTACTTGTGCCGCATGACGCGCTTTAATAATGGCATTTTCGACGAATGTTGTGCCTGTTTCAGGCACATCAGATACACCTAATTCTTTTTGCGCCACAACGTCTACGCCGTAATCTGCAAATAAGGATGCAAACTCTCGCACCTTGCCTTGATTACCTGTGGCTAAAACAATTTTTTCTGGGAATTTCATTGTGCCAGACTCCTCGTTTTTTCTTTGCTCCTGAAATAAGCTCGAGCACATTCATCGGGTTACTTTAGGTTATTCAGGACGAAGGTTGGGAGTGGTTTGAGCAAACCCTCTGCCGCAGGGATGCGGCAGCGGAGCGCACATGGATGTGTTTACCGCGTGTTTGCGAAAGCCACTCCCAACCTTCGGCCATCGCATCGCTCACCCTCTACGTGCTCAAGTTTTACTTTTTCTTTTTAGGCTTCGCTTTTGCCTTGGCTTTGTCTTTGGCCTTCACTTTCTTCTTTTTCGGGCCAATTTTAGGTGTTTTGTTTTTAGGGCGTAGCTCGTCAATAACGCGAGCTTTAAGTGGTACGCCCATGTAACGTGCGGTTTTGGCTACCATGTCAAAATCGTGGGCCTCAACCAAAGATATTGCAGTACCTTTGGCGCCAGCGCGGCCGGTTCTACCAATGCGGTGCACGTAAACGTCGGCTTTGCGCGGCATGTCGAAGTTAATAACATGGCTCACGTTAGGCACATCAATACCGCGGGCAGCAACATCCGTTGCCAGCAAGATAGGTACTTCACCACTTTTGAAACGGGCTAGCGCTGCAATACGTTTGTCTTGTGGCATTTCACCCTGTAGCCAGCACACTGGAATATCTTTCGAGGCTAAGAAGTCCTTAAGCATTTGCAGGCGTTCGCGGGTTTTCACAAACACAACCGCTGACGTCGTGGTTTCTTGCTTCAAAATATTCACCAGCAAAGCTTGCTTATGATTCATGTCGTCAGCAAGGTGATACCACTGATGAATTTTGTTCTTTTCTTTACGCGATGGGTTCGCTTCAATCACTTCAGGATTGTTAAGAATGTCATGAGCGAAGGTCTTAACGCCTTTGCCTTCAAGCGTGGCAGAGAACAATAGGTTTTGCTTGCGCCAGCGCGCTTCGGCAGCAATTTGGTTAACTACCGTTGAGAAACCCATATCCAACATGCGATCAGCTTCGTCAAGGATCAAGCACTCGATATCACGGCAATCTGCAGCTTCCTTTTCGATGTGCTCAAGCAAACGACCTGGCGTGGCCACAAGAATATCGAGGTTCTTGCTTAAGGTTTCTTTATCGGTACCGTAGTTAATACCACCGGTTATTACCCCGCACACAATTTGTGTATGCTTTGTTATGGCTAGGGCTTGTTCGTAAACCTGTAACGCTAACTCGCGGGTAGGCGTTAGGATCAAAATACGTGTAGCACCAGGCTGTCTGCGCGGATAATCAAGTAAAAACTGGCATGCAGGCAATAAGAAAGCGGCTGTTTTACCAGTACCTGTAGGAGCAGAGGCCAAGATATCTCGTCCATCCAACGCATGCGGGATAACCAGTTCTTGAATGCTAGTTGGAGTTTCAAACCCCATATCGGCAGCTGCGTGACACAGTGCTTCGTCTAATTCGAGTTCTTCGAAAGTCATAGTATAAAAAACGTTCTAAATGAATGGGGCGTATTGTAGCATTGCTATACCAAAACATTGAGAAAAACTGGCGTTAAATTCGCACACCGTAGGTAAATACACATTGTGGTTTGAGGTTACCTACAATAACAGGGAAAGAGGACATCTAATCTAATCAGTAATTGAGGCAATAGCGGATAGCTTTGCCCGGTTAAGCGCGTCTTTTATTTCAGGGCCCTTAACGCCCGTGGCAATGATATCTTGCACGTTCACTTGGTTGGCGGCGGCTAACGCATTTTCAATGCGCTTTCGTTGGAGTTGCCAATCTATGCCCTTGTTTTGAGCATAAGGCGCAAAAGCGCTAAGTAATAATGTGAAACGTTCCTCTCTACGCCACGCATCACAGCCATTGAACAAGGCAAGTAAATCGGCGGGCGAGTTCTGCGCGTTCAAAAGAAAACCTTTGAATTTACAGGCAAGGCTGACGATTTCACTAACTTGGTTTTGCACTTTGAGCCGACTGCATAACTGTTTCGCTTCTTCCTCATTAAGGTGAGTGAGCAGGGCAGTAAACCTTGTTATCAGCCTAGCGGTTTCTGTATCCGTGTCTTTAACAACGCTCTCGTTTTCGACCTTTTCTAGGTCTACCGCCGTTTTTAATGTTGCCAAAGCAGCATCTAAGTTACTTTCAAGCTCAGTAAACCAGTCATTGAGACCGTGGGCTTGGTTTAATACAGTGAAAAAAACATGCGGTGTTTTCTCTAAAAGACTACGCTTTGTTTCTTGCCATACCCGCTCAGCACTTAGCGTGCTTAACTCGTCGCTTTCGGCCATGGATTGCATAAGTGCCATGGTTTCAGTGGCGATAGTAAACCCTAAATAAGCATAGCGGGTTGCAAACCGAGCAACGCGAAATACGCGCAGAGGGTCTTCACTAAAGGCTTCAGATACGTGGCGAAGTACGCGGTTTTCTAAATCTTTTTTACCACCATAGGGGTCGATGAGTTTTCCATAGTTGTCTTGCGCTATCGCGTTAACGGTAAGGTCCCGGCGTAACAAATCTTCTTCTAACGTCACCGAGCTTGACGCATCGCATACAAAACCGGTGTAACCTTTTCCTGACTTACGTTCTGTACGTGCAAGTGCGTATTCTTCCTGTGTTTTAGGGTGTAAAAAAACAGGGAAGTCTTTGCCTACTTGGGTAAAACCCTGGCTGAGCATTTCTTCTGGCGTGGCGCCCACCACGACATAGTCGCGCTCAACAACTTTTCTGTTTAACAGTGCGTCACGCACTGCGCCACCAACGAGATATACTTGCATGCTTTTCCAACGATTTTTAGTCAGTAATAGTTTTTAGGTTGGGAATGCATCGACTTTTGACGTGTAACGAAAATCAACCTTCCCAAGGTAACAGAGGCGCAGTATAGCAATGTTACAAATAAAATTCGTAGCTACATCGTTATGCGCTTTCACTTCAAGGTTGCGTCTGGTAGTTTAATCGTCGTTAAAAATTAAAACAGATAGGCGCTTCAGCAACCATGTATTTGAACTACTTCGGGTTAAATGACAATCCTTTTTCGATTGCGCCTAACCCCGATTATTTGTATATGAGCCCAAGGCACAAAGAGGCTTTGGCCCATTTGACCTTTGGCCTCAGAGAAAGCGGTGGTTTTGTAATGCTCACCGGAGAAGTGGGCACGGGAAAAACAACGGTATCGAGAAAACTGTTGCAGCAGCTACCCGATAATACGCAGGTAGCCATGATTTTGAATCCTACTTTATCCGCCCTTGAGCTATTAGCAACGGTTTGTGATGAGCTAGGCTTGGCTTATACACCTGAAAAAGCAAGCCTTAAGTATTTCACCGATTTGATTTTGTCTAAGTTAGCAGAGAATCATCAGTCAGGCATGAATACCGTACTAATGGTTGATGAAGCGCAGCATCTGTTGCCCGAAGTACTAGAACAACTTCGCTTATTGACCAACCTAGAAACGAACCGTGAAAAGCTGTTAAAGGTGGTATTGATAGGTCAGCCTGAATTACAGCAGTTGTTAAAGCGTAACGAATTACGTCAGCTGGCTCAACGCATTACCGCTCGTTATCATCTGCTGCCCTTAACTGCGCCAGAAGTTAGTGCTTACATAGCACACCGCTTGAGCGTGGCTGAAGGTGATATCAGCATTTTCAGTAAGTCTACATTGCGCGCGGTGCATCAAATTACTGGTGGGATTCCAAGGGTAATTAATTTGCTGTGCGATCGGGCGTTAACCTTATCTTTTACTAAGCAGCATGCGGTTGTGCAAAAGCCTATATTCTTGGCCGCGGCAGAGCAAATTTTAGGTGAAGATGTTGTCAGTCAGCGCGTGCAAAGCCAGCGTAAATGGTATCTCGCATCGGCGTTTGTTTTGGCCATCATATTCGGCTACGGGTTAGGGAGTTTGTATGTCTAATATCGTCGCCATTGAAAATTTAGTGCCCGGTATGGTGATTGTTCAAATTACCAAGCAAAATGGGCCAGTTAAAATTAGAAAGTCGGGTTTAGTGACAAGCGATGCTATGGTGCAGGGCTTGTCTGAAATGGGCGTGCAAGAGTTAGAAATAGACCCTGAGCAAACCGTGGAAATAGCGCCGGCAGTTCATCATAGAACTCAGACCCAAGCCTTGCTTCGGGGCGAGCACGACACTACCGCCAAATTTGATAAATCCCTAAACGAGCAGTTTAATCGAAGCTTGTTTTTACCCACAGTAGAAGGGCTTCCGTCAGCATGGAAGCTTTACACCAAGCAAGTTGCGCTTTTTGCCGTCGTTATTCTTGGCGGTTTATGCATTGGCTTTTCCGCCGCTACGGCAAAACGCTGGTGGCCAATGCTAACTGCACCCGCTGCTGTACCGGTGGCAGACTCTGAAAGCTCAGTTTCACAGGTTGAAGCAAGCGGAGGCGCTTCAGCGCTTACCACCACGCAAAGTAGTAATGAAGCACCAGGCGCTTCAAGCAACAAAAGTGAACAGGTATCTTCTAACATTCAGGGAAGTGGGCAAAGCGCAGGTTTAAATGAAACTGCTAACACAGCGGTAAATGCCAACGTTAGTAACGGCGGTGCAGCTCAGCAAGGCACGCAAGCGAGCGCTATGGTAAATAACCAGTCTGTTGGCAACTTAGCTGCAACGCAAAATACTGATTTAGGTGCAGTTCCAAATACAAACCCAATCACAAATACAAACCCAAACACAACAGGTGCTCAGAATCGCTACAATAATGAGGCTTCCCAACGTTCTGGCGCCGAGCCAAGTGAGCGTAGCTCTTCAATGGATACAAGACAAACTGAGACTTCAGGGAATTATGAAGGGAAAGTATTAAATGAAGCTGCGTCTCAATCTGACGTATCCGTGTCACCAGAACTCATGGCCCGTTTTAATGCTGCCGTTGAAGCGCTAGACTCAAAGGCGGAGGATAATACACCTGCCGAAGCGCAAACAAGGGTGACGGTTAAAGACGAATTACCCCGTGTAGATCAGTTACCCGTTCGCTTGTTAACACGACTTCCTACCATGAACTTTAGCGCGCATATGTATGCGTCTCGTCCTGCCGATAGGTGGGTTAGAGTCAATGGCCGTCAAATAGGTGAGGGCGACTGGATTGCTGATAGAGTGCAGATCGTCAATATTGAAGCGCAACGTGTAGTGCTTGCTTTCGAAGATGAAATTTTTACTATGGCGGCGTTAACCGATTGGTAATTACTATCTGTTAGATCAAAAAACACTAACAAGAGACCCGTCCTAAGCTAGGTTGACAGTTTTTAGGCCAGCTCTAGTAGCTGGCCTTTTCGCTGGTTAAACTGTGTTTTCTACAGCGGCATCTGATTGATGAAAACGTCTTTAAAGAATTTTGGTAAGTTCAAACTAAACTCTTCGGGGCGAACGCCTGACACAATCTCATCGTCGTACTGACTTAAATCAACGCGCTTAACTTCATTGAAATGCTGCGACGTGACGCTGTAAAAGGTCATAACGTGAGGGCTTACGGGGTCTTTTGGGTTGATTTTGCTAACAATACCTAATTTACCGCTCTTTAACCTCACCAAGGAGCCAACAGGGTGCACGCCAATACACTGGATAAATTGTTTTACCAATTCTTGGTCTAAGTTCTCTGTCGCAGTTAGTCGCTTTAGCGCTTGAGTAGGCGTGATACTGTTTTTGTGAGTACGGTTAGATGTCAAGGCATCGTAAGCATCCACAATGGCAGCAATACGCGCGAACTCTGAGATTTCGTCACCAACCAATCCTCTCGGGTAGCCGCTTCCATCAACGCGCTCGTGGTGCTCTTCAATGATGCGTAGCGATAGGTCAGAAATATCGCCACACTGTTCAACTAGGTCTGCACCAATTTCAACGTGGGTTTTCATCACTTCCCAATCATCATTGGAAAATTCCCCTGTGTTATTGCGAATTTCATCTGGCAGCAAAGACATGCCGATATCCATTAATAAGGCACCTAAACTCACTTGCTCTGTGGTATCTCTGTCATAGCCAAGAAACTCACAGAAAATACCGCTCAGTACACTGCAGTTAATGCTGTGTTCAAGAAGGTACTGGTCAGTATCCTTGATCATGGTCAGGCAGCTCAGCGCATCTTTATTATCAAATATACTTTCGATCAGGCTTTGCGACAGCGACTCCAAGGGAGACAAATCTTTTACCGCCCCATTTTTAAGTGACTTTAAAAAGCTGCTTTGAATGGCAATTGCGCTGCTGTAAAGCTCGTTGGCTTCGTTAATTGAATCACGACCCACTGGCCTAACAACCGGTTTAGTCACTTCAGGCTCTTTTTCTTTAGCTGGCTCGGGCAGCTTAGACTTCGCAAGATCTACTTCGACGCTTAAAATACCTTTCGATTTTAGATTATCAATAATGGCTTGGGTTTTCACAATGCCTTTAGAGCGCATTTTAAGTGAACCTGTTTGTTCAAGTACTTGATTGACGTACATTCCTGGCTGCAAATCATCAATGGGTACCTGTTCTAGCATTATCTCTCCTGTGAGGCACAACGTTGCCATAGCCTTCAATTACAATAGAAACGAATAGTACGATATTTCAGTGAAAAAAGTGAGGAGTTTACTAGTCTTTAGTATAGCTAGAGTCGGCAAATGTAGGATTAACGAATTCGTGAGACAACCTGTGACGTGTAAATGTGCCGAGAAGTTGCTTATAGTTCAAATCAGGTGAACTGATATTCTCCATGCGGTTTGGTACTAGGCGTCTTGATACGAAGTTAAGGTGAAGGCATAGATGAGAGAAATGAACAGGGTGCCATCTCGCGACAGCACCCATGTGTCATGCTAGGGCGTTGTTAAGCGCTAAAGCCCCACGCTTTTACAACCACGCGGGCTGTTTATCTTCGAAGGCTTCTATAGCACTTGTGAGTTCAAGCGTTTGACCGATAGCATCTAAGCCTTTAATAAGGTTGTTTTTGTGATGCTCAGCAATATCGAAGCTGAAGCTTGTATCGTTAAAACTTACTGTTTGCGCTGGAAGATCAACGGTGATCTTAGTTGCTGGGTCTGCCTTCACTGCAGCAAACAAAGCGTCCATTTGCTCGCTTGATAATGCCACAGGCACTAGCTGATTATTAATGCAGTTGCCGTAAAAAATATCAGCAAAGCTGGTGGCAATAACCGTTTTAAATCCAAAGTCGGCAAGTGCCCACGGCGCGTGTTCTCGGCTTGATCCACAACCAAAGTTTTCGCGAGCTAGCAACAGACTCGCACCTTTGTGCTCAGGCTTATTCAGCGCAAACGCTGGGTTTGGCTCTTTCTCTTCTAAATCCAAATAACGCCAGTCGTGAAACAAATGTTTGCCGTAGCCAGCACGTGTTACGCCAGTTAGAAACTGTTTTGGAATAATTTGGTCGGTATCGACATTGGCCTGATCAAGCGGCGCAGCAATGCCTGTGTGTTGTGTAAAACCTTGTTCAGACATAACTTACTCCTGATAATCTCTAACGTCAGCAAAGCGACCGGTAATTGCAGCAGCGGCAGCCATTGCTGGGCTTACCAAGTGAGTGCGCGCACCACGGCCTTGACGGCCTTCAAAGTTACGGTTACTGGTAGAGGCACATCTATCGCCTGCCACTAGTTTATCGTCATTCATACCAAGGCACATTGAGCAGCCCGGCAAACGCCACTCAAAGCCAGCATCGATAAAGATTTTATCTAAGCCTTCTGCTTCAGCTTGGCGTTTAACATTACCTGACCCTGGAACGACAATCGCGGTAACTGAATCGGCGACTTTACCGCGCTTAGCGATTTGTGCCGCTGCGCGCATATCTTCAATACGGCCGTTGGTACATGAGCCGATAAATACGTGGTTTACCGCAACGTCAGCAAGCTTTTCACCGGGTTTTAATCCCATATACTCAAGCGCTTTTACTGCGCTCTCTTTTTCAATCGGGTCACTGAAGTCTTCAGGGGCAGGTACCGGTGTATTTACGCCAATAACCTGGCCTGGGTTAGTACCCCACGTAACCTGAGGAGCGATATCTGCCGCTTCAAGTTCAACCACAGTATCAAAGGTTGCGCCCTCTTCGGTATAAAGGGTTTTCCAATAAGCGACAGCGTCTTCCCAGTCTTGACCCTTAGGTGCGTATTCGCGGCCTTCAAGGTAGGCGAAGGTTTTCTCGTCTGGTGCGACAAGGCCAGCTTTCGCGCCAGCTTCAATACTCATGTTACACACCGTCATGCGCTCTTCCATGCTCAAACCGCGGATAGCTTCACCTGCGTATTCGATGACATGGCCAGTAGCGCCAGCGTGGCCAATTTTGCCGATAATGGCAAGAATAATGTCTTTTGCGGTAATACCGACAGGAAGCTTGCCATTTACGTTGATAAGCATGCTTTTCGCGCGGCTTTGTTTTAACGTTTGTGTGGCCAATACATGCTCTACCTGAGAGGTACCAATACCAAACGCCAGCGCACCAAATGCACCGTGGGTTGCAGTGTGTGAGTCACCACACACCACCGTCATACCAGGCTGAATTAAACCTAATTCAGGGCCCATAACGTGCACGATACCTTGCTTTTGGTGGCCCACTGGAAATAGCTGAATGCCGTGTTCTTCACAGTTTTTTGCCAAGGTTTGTAGCTGAAGCGCATTGGCTGGACCACAGGCATCAATTGCCAGTGAACGGGTTGAAATGCTGTGATCCATGGTGCCAACCGTGCGATCAGGGCGTCGTACTTTACGGCCTTTTTCATTAAGGCCAGCGAATGCCTGAGGTGACGTTACTTCATGAATTAAGTGACGGTCGATATAAATTAAGCTGTCTTCACCGATTTGGTCAATAATGTGGGCTTGCCACACTTTGTCATATAAGGTCTTGGCCATGAGGTTGTTTTACTCCTGCGCCATTAATTGTTTAACGATTTCATCGCCCACTTGTGACGTGCTTGCCGCTTGGCTGCGTTTGTCAGAAGGAAGTAACTCGCCTGTAAGTACACCTGCTTCTAGCGTTGCCACTACTGCCTTTTCAATTGCGTCGGCAGCATCATTCAAGTTCATGCTGAAACGCAGCATCATGGCGGCCGATAAAATTTGTGCGATAGGGTTAGCAATGCCTTGGCCTGCAATATCTGGGGCCGAACCGCCTGCTGGCTCATAAAGGCCAAAGCCTTCCTCGTTCATGCTTGCCGATGGCAACAAGCCCATAGAGCCCGTCATCATAGCGCATTCATCAGAAACGATATCGCCAAAAAGGTTTGAACACAGCATCACATCGAACTGCGCTGGGTTCTTCATTATTTGCATAGTGGCGTTGTCGATGTAGATGTGGTCTAGCTCTACATCTGGATAGTCTTTTGCTACTTCTTCAGCAATTTCACGCCATAAGCGGCTGGTTACCAGTACGTTGGCTTTGTCCACCGACGTCACTTTGCCGCGACGCTTCTGTGCTGCTTCAAACGCTGCAATAGCAATACGGCGAATTTCACGTTTGCTATAGCGCATGGTGTCATACGCGAACTCTTCTTCGCCTTCACCTTCTCGGCCCTTAGGCTGACCAAAGTAAATACCGCTGGTTAGCTCACGCACAACTAAAACGTCTACGCCTGATTTAGCAATGTCTTCACGAAGGGGAGACAGGCTTTCAAGGCCCGGATAAATGCGAGCTGGGCGCAAGTTGCTGAACAGGTCAAAATGACTGCGAAGGGTAAGTAGTGCGGCACGCTCAGGACGTTGCTCTAACGGCAAGGTGTCCCACTTAGGGCCACCGATACTGCCAAACAAGATCGCATCGGCTTGCTCACAGCCCAAAAGCGTTTTTGAGGGTAGCGCTTCGCCTTCAGTATCAATGGCGTAGCCACCTACAGGATATGCAGTACGGTTGAGGGTGACGTTAAACTTCTTTTCAACAGCATCTAAAACCTTATTGGCTTCCTGCATAACTTCTGGGCCGATACCGTCTCCGGCTAATACGGCAATTGAATACTGGCTCATTTATACTCCTGCAACGCGTTCTTGTTGATTTTTTTGCTGATCAATTTGATCGGCTAAATATGTGTTGTTTAATACAAAGATAAGGGCTTTAACGCCGGCTTCCACAATATCTGTAGCCAAGCCGATTCCATGGAAACGACGGCCTTTATATGTAGCGATAACGCTCACTTGCGCCAAAGCGTCGGCACCTTCACCTTTTGAATCTAGTTTAAAGTCGACAACTTCTAGATCTTCGTGACCTAGTATAGACATGATGGCCTTATAAGCAGCATCTACCGGGCCGTTTCCAATGCTAGACTGGGTAATTTCTTCAGTGCCCACTTTCATTTTAACGGTGGCGCTTGGAATAATTTCACGCCCTGAATTCGCTTGAAGATAAAGCAACTGGAAGTGTGCTTGGTCGTGCTTTTGCTTATCGAAGAACAACAAGGCTTCAAGGTCGTAATCGTATACTTGGCCTTTTTTATCCGCTAACTTTAAGAATGCGTCATACACCGCTTCTAAGTCATAGTCTTCGGTTTTATAGCCAAGTTCGGTTAAGCGATGCTTAATCACATGACGGCCAGAACGTGACGTTAAGTTTAGGTTGTTCTTATTAATACCCACACTTTCTGGAGTCATAATTTCATAGGTATTTTGCGCTTTTAAGACACCGTCTTGGTGAATACCAGATGAATGGCTAAACGCATTCGCGCCAACAATGGCCTTGTTTGATTGAACTGGCATGTTACAAAGCTGGCTGACTAGCTTAGATGTGCGCGATATTTCGGTAGAATTAATGTTAGTTTCAAAGCCCAACATGTTCTTACGGGTTTGCAAGATCATAGCAATTTCTTCAAGTGATGCATTACCAGCACGCTCGCCAATACCGTTTATCGTACATTCAACCTGTCTGGCACCTTGCTCAACAGCTGCTAATGAATTTGCTACCGCTAAGCCCAAGTCGTTGTGACAATGTACTGAAATGGTTGCTTTATCGATATTTGGAACGCGATTAAACAATTGCTGAATAATACCGCCAAACTCTGTAGGTGTTGTGTAGCCTACGGTGTCCGGAATATTCACCGTCGTCGCGCCAGCGCTAATAGCGGCTTCAACCATTCGGCATAGGTAATCAATATGGGTACGCCCCGCATCTTCACAGGAAAACTCTACATCGTCAGTATACTTACGTGCATGTTTCACCGCGGCTACGGCCATATCTACAATTTCATCTTGTGATTTGCGAAGCTTGGCACCTACGTGAATCTCTGACGTTGCGATGAAGGTGTGAATTCTGAATTGCTCAGCAACGCTTAATGCTTGTCCGCATGCATCAATATCACCCGGCAATGCGCGAGATAGGCCACAAACGATAGAGTTCTTAACTTCTTTGGCAATCATTTGTACAGAGCGAAAATCGCCAGGTGAAGAGACAGGAAAGCCTGCCTCAATGATGTCAACGCCTAACCGTTCGAGCGCCAGGGCGATCTGCAGTTTCTCTTTGGCACTTAGACTTGCAGGTAAGGCCTGCTCGCCGTCTCGCAATGTGGTATCAAAGATCTTCACTTGATTTGTCATGACGCTCTCTCAGTTGAATAGTTAAAAAAAAACCCGTGCTTGGCACGGGTTTTTGTGAAATTAAATCGCTGGTCGCAATCTACCCGTGCAGTCTGGCTGCCATAAGGAGTAGAGATAGAAGAAGGAAACGAATACGCATTTGTTGTTGTTTCTTTGCTGACCAAGTTGATAGCGACAATGTACCCATGTGGCATGAAGAGGTCAACCATTGTTTACAATAATGAGTATATTTTTCGTGTATAAATACTTCCTTTTAATTATTTAGGATATGTGTCCTAGCGATCTTGGTCTGAGAGCAACGAAACCAGTAGCTACAACCGTTTATGAGGGGGGGAGTTTACTATAGATGATGTTGGTTAGGATGTTTGTACTAAATTTGGCTGTAGAGTTGCAAAAGATATTGTGGTTTTTTATGCGGTTATACTGGGTTTTTATTCTTTCCGAGGCTTTGTTACCTATTAAGCAGCGTAAAGTTCTTCCAGTTGATTTGAGTAGATAAGCGCATTTCGCGAAGGGATAAGGCACGTGGTGAACGCTTGGATTTAAAGCTCCATGCGTGGCCACAGCATGCAGCGGTCATTATCGCCTTTGAAGGCCGCAGCAGTATTTTGTTTTGAACTGAAAGTGCCGTGGCCGCTTCCATTTCATTGCGTAGTGGAGTTGAAGAAATGCACTCCCCTGTATTGGCAAACCATCCATTTTTGTTCAGATGGAGCTGGGTATTGTCTTGGTTTACCATATCAATGGAATCAAGCTCAATGTGAGAGCCTTCCATGTTTAAAATTAAAACAGGTACAACAAGACCATACCTAGCGTTTTTTCTATACCACGCTTCTCGCTTTTCTACATCGTCTAAATGATTAATGCCGGGGCACTTTGCAGATTGCTTGGCATACCAACTTCCATTATGGGTATCTGTTTTCAGCGGGGATGGATTGTTTGAGTTGCCATTACTAATCATATATCGAGCAATAGCTTTCACGTGATAAGGAAGCCCGCCCATTCGACGCTTAATCAGCGATAGGTTTTTTATCTCGCTATGAGCTAGAGAGACGATTTCTCTTTCATACAGAGCGGTACATATTTCATTGAATTGAGGGTGGCTTCCGCCGAGTTCACCAGCTTCACTGAAAAAGCCAACTTGGGAGTTGGGTATAGAGTGGGAAAGTTTGTCGCTTGAAGCCATCGGGATTATCAAATACCTGTCTAAAGTCTTTTAACCCTAGCAAGATTAGGCGCTTGTTGCTACATGGTTTCATTAAACAAGGCGAAAAATAGGCATAAAAAAGCCGCTATATAAAGCGGCTTTTCATCATTGTCTCAAGCTTAAATTATTGACCTTTAATTTCGCTGCGGCCTTTGTAAGTTGCAGCGTCACCTAGTGCTTCTTCGATACGAAGTAATTGGTTGTACTTAGCAACGCGGTCAGAACGGCATAGTGAACCCGTCTTGATTTGGCCCGCCGCTGTACCTACTGCTAGGTCGGCAATAGTGGCGTCTTCAGTTTCACCAGAACGGTGAGAGATAACTGCTGTAAAGCCCGCATCTTTTGCCATTTTAATAGCGTTAAGGGTTTCAGTTAGTGAACCGATTTGGTTGAACTTGATAAGGATTGAGTTACCAATACCGTTATCAATACCGCGCTTAAGAATTTTAGTGTTAGTTACAAACAAGTCGTCACCAACTAGCTGTACTTTTTCGCCAATCTTCTTAGTTAGGCTTGCCCAGCCGTCCCAGTCGCTTTCGTCCAGGCCGTCTTCAATAGATACAATTGGGTATTGTGAAGAAAGGTCAGCAAGGTAATCGCCAAACGCTTCTGAATCGAAGCTCTTGTCTTCACCAGATAGTACGTATTTGCCTTCTTTATAGAATTCAGACGCCGCGCAGTCTAGTGCAAGGGTGATGTCTTCATCCATTTTATAGCCAGCGTTTTCAACGGCTTCTACGATTACTGCAAGCGCTTCAGCGTTTGAGCTAAGGTTAGGTGCAAAACCACCTTCGTCGCCAACTGCCGTGTTAAGGCCTTTAGCAGAAAGTACTTTCTTAAGTGCGTGGAAGATTTCAGCACCCATACGTAGTGCTTCTTTAAAGCTCTTCGCGCCAACAGGCTGTACCATGAACTCTTGAATGTCTACGTTGTTGTCAGCGTGCTCACCACCGTTGATGATGTTCATCATAGGTACTGGCATAGAGTATTGGCCAGATGTACCGTTTAGGTCTGCAATGTGCTCGTAAAGCGCTACGCCTTTTTCCGCTGCAGCCGCTTTAGCTACAGCAAGAGAAACTGCAAGAATTGCGTTCGCACCAAGGGTTTCTTTGTTTTCTGTGCCATCAAGGTCAATCATGATGCCGTCGATATCAGCTTGCGCTAGTGCGTCTTTGCCGATAAGCGCTGGCGCGATGGTATCGTTAACTGCTGCAACTGCCTTTGTTACACCTTTACCTAGGTAACGAGACTTGTCGCCGTCGCGTAGCTCTAGTGCTTCGCGGCTACCAGTAGAGGCACCAGATGGTGCTGCAGCACGGCCCATTACGCCTGATTCTAAGTATACATCTGCTTCTACGGTAGGGTTTCCGCGTGAATCTAAGATTTCGCGTCCGATAATGCGACTAATTTTCGCCATGTTTTTTCCTCAACAATTGAATGGGGTGCAACGGGAGAGAGCACCCCTTTTATTAGAAATTAGTGATTTTCTTTCTGGTATTTTCCTGCCGCAGCAACGAAACCAGTGAATAATGGGTGTCCATCCCGAGGAGTTGATGTGAACTCAGGGTGGAATTGGCCCGCAATGAACCAAGGATGATCAGGGATTTCCACCACTTCTACAAGTCGCTTGTCAGTGGACAAACCACTTACTTTCAATCCCGCAGCTTCAATTTGGTCGCGCAGGTTATTGTTCACTTCATAACGGTGACGGTGACGCTCATAAATTTCGGCATTACCATACATCTCATGAACTTTTGTACCTTCAATAAGGTGGCAAAGCTGGCTGCCTAAGCGCATAGTTCCGCCAAGATCTGAGTTTTCAGTGCGAGTTTCAGTTGTACCGGCTGCGTCTAACCACTCAGTGATTAGGCCCACAACAGGATAAGGCGTTTCAGGGTCGAACTCTGTGCTGTTCGCATTTTCCATACCTGCAACATTGCGCGCGTACTCGATAAGCGCTACCTGCATACCTAAGCAAATGCCAAGATAAGGGACTTTGTTTTCACGAGCATAACGCGCAGCAGCAATTTTGCCTTCTATACCGCGCTCACCAAAGCCACCAGGTACTAAGATAGCATCAAGTTGTTCTAGAATTTGGGTACCTTTGCTTTCCACGTCTTGTGAGTCAATGTGGTGGATGTTCACAGTTAGACGGTTTTTAAGGCCAGCATGCTTAAGCGCTTCATTAACAGACTTATAAGCGTCAGGTAATTCAACATACTTGCCTACCATGCCAATGTTAACTTCTGCAGTAGGGTTTGATTCTGCGTAAAGTACTTGTTCCCACTCAGATAAGTCGGCTTCTTCACACTCAAGACCGAAGCGGTCTACAACTAACTGATCCATGCCTTGTGCTTTAAGTGCAGCAGGGATGCGGTAAATGCTGTCTACGTCTTTCAAAGAAATAACGGCTTTGTCAGCAACGTTTGTGAATAGGGCGATTTTCGAGCGCTCACTAGCCGGCAATGCACCTACTGAACGACAAACTAGGATATCTGGTTGAATACCAATAGAGCGAAGCTCTTTTACCGAGTGCTGCGTAGGCTTAGTTTTTACTTCACCTGATGCTGGCATATAAGGTACAAGAGTTAGGTGCATGAACATAGCGCGTTCACGGCCTACTTCGGTACCTAGCTGACGAATTGCTTCCAAGAAAGGTTGTGACTCGATGTCACCTACGGTTCCGCCCACTTCAACAATAGCTACATCGTGACCTTCAGCTCCTTCAATTACGCGGCGCTTAATTTCATTGGTGATATGAGGGATAACCTGAATAGTTGCACCAAGGTAATCACCGCGACGCTCGCGCTTTAACACTTCTTCATATACACGGCCGGTAGTGAAGTTGTTGCGCTTAGTCATGCGGGTGCGAATAAAACGCTCATAGTGACCAAGATCAAGGTCGGTCTCAGCGCCGTCATCGGTAACAAATACTTCACCATGCTGGATAGGGCTCATAGTGCCCGGGTCGACATTGATGTAAGGGTCGAGTTTTAACATGGTTACGGTGAGACCGCGAGCTTCCAGAATTGCGGCCAACGATGCTGCAGCAATACCTTTACCTAGCGATGAAACTACACCACCGGTGACGAAAATATAATTTGTCATGCGAAACCTAGAACGTTTGGGTTGTATGGTAAATATAGGCTGAGTTTAGAACAAAACCAGCTACACTTTGGACGGGGCGATAGTATACGCAAATTCATGTGGGCAGACAATCAATTTGCCCACATGATGCGCAATTTATACGCGCTTTAGCTTGCTTTAAGATTGGCTCAGGCGCTTAAGTGTGTAGATAAGGTCTAGCGCTTGGCGCGGTGATAGCTCATCGGGTGACAAGTTTTCAAGGGCTTCTACTACCGGGTGCGGCTTATCAGGGAACAGCATTTCAGCTTGGCCTTTGGTATTTGATGTAGCTTTAACTGATGCGCTTGTTTTATTTGCACCTTTTACCGAGCTCTTCGCTACAAAAGCCTCATCGTTGGCTTTCTCTGATCCATCTTCCGTGCTGGTCATAAGGTGTGATGATTCCAACACCGCAAGCTTCTGTTGCGCCGCTTTTATTACCGCCTTAGGTACGCCTGCAAGTTGGGCAACTTGTAAACCAAAGCTTTTGCTCGCCGCGCCTTCTGATACCGTATGCATGAAGCGTATAGTATCTTCAAACTCCATCGCGTCTAAGTGCACATTCACTACGCCACTTTGCGTTTCCGGAAGTTCAGTTAGTTCAAAGTAATGCGTGGCAAAAAGCGTATAAGCATTCAGCTGCTTTGCTAAATAACTTGCGCATGCCCAAGCCAGTGACAATCCGTCATAGGTACTGGTACCTCGGCCTATTTCATCCATTAATACCAGAGAGTTTTCTGTAGCATTGTTGAGAATGTTCGCCGTTTCTGTCATCTCAACCATAAAGGTAGAACGGCCTGAGGCTAAGTCATCTGATGCGCCTATACGGGTGAAAATACGATCAAGTTTTCCTATGTGGGCGTTTTCAGCAGGTACAAAGCTACCAATACAGGCTAGTAACGCAATCAACGCTGTTTGGCGCATATAAGTTGATTTACCGCCCATGTTGGGGCCAGTAATAATCAGCATACGGCGCTCGGTGTCTAGCTGAAGCGGGTTGGCAATGAAGGGGTCTTTCATTACATTCTCAACCACAGGGTGGCGACCGGCATCATAAGTAAGCGCACATTCTTGACTCAAATGAGGTCGATACCAATCAAGGGAGACTGCGCGTTCGGCAAAACAGCATAGCACGTCTAATTTGGCTAGCGCCGCGGCGGTTTCAATTAAGTTGTTTAAGTGCGGCGCAAAGTTGTCGAACAAGGCTTCATAAAGCTGCTTTTCAAGAGCAAGCGCAGCGCCCTGACTGCTTAGCACTTTATCTTCGTGCTCTTTAAGTTCTGGCGTTATATAACGTTCAGTGTTTTTAAGGGTTTGTCTTCGAATATATTCAGCGGGCGCCAATGCACTGTTCGCCCGGCTAATTTCAATAAAGAACCCGTGAACTTTGTTATAGCCCACTTTTAGCGTAGAAATGCCGGTGCGCTCGCGTTCACGCTGTTCCATAGCGTCTAAGTAGTCGGTAGCTCCTTGTGATAGCTTGCGCAATTCATCAAGTTCGGCGTTGTAGCCCTCGGCAATCACGCCGCCATCCCGTATTACCACTGGCGGGTTATCGATAATGGCATCATTTAACAGAGCTTGAAGCTCAGGGTAAGTGCCAATGGTTTCGCTGATACTTCTGATTTGGCCTGTGTCGAATCGCGCTAGGGCATCTTGTAAATCAGGCAGCGCATTAAACGCATTTTTTAGGCGAGCAAAGTCCCGTGGCCTGGCTGAACGAAGGGCTAAGCGCGCCATAATACGTTCTATATCACCAATGTGCTTTAACGCGGTGCGAATATCTTCAGGGTCATCATTAATAAACGTTTCAACAGCATCTAAACGGCTGTGCAGCTCATGCTGGTCGGTTAAAGGCGAGTGAACAACGCGCTGTAGCATACGACTACCCATGGCCGTAGTGGTGGTATCCATCACGCTGAACAGCGTATTTTCCTGTCCGCCCGACAAATTATGGGTAAGTTCTAGGTTTCTGCGGGTGGCAGCATCAAGCTGAACGCGGCTGTCTTGCTGTTCGGTCTGAATGCGGCGAATGTGAGGCAGAGCAGTACGCTGGGTATCCTTTACATATTGTAAAACGCAGCCCGCTGCGCCTAAGCCTTTAGTGACGCCTTTTATTCCAAAGCCATCTAATGTTTTGGTTTCAAACTGTGCGTTTAGTTGCTCTGTGGCGGTATCAATGTCGAATTCCCATTCAGGACGGCGTCTAAGTCCTTTGCGGTTTTCAACCAATGCTAAGCTTTCAAATCCTTCAGGATAGAGTAGTTCAGCTGGGTTAATGCGCTGAACTTCAGCAAGTAGGCTTTCATCGCTGTCACATTCAAACACAACAAAACGACCGCTTGTAACATCTAGGGTTGCCAGCCCATAGTGCATACTGTGACCACAAACGGCGGCCAGAATATTGTCGCGACGTTCTTCTAACAGCGCTTCGTCGGTGACTGTACCGGGCGTAACAATGCGTTGTACTGCGCGTTCAACAGGGCCTTTACTGGTGGCTGGGTCGCCTACCTGTTCACAAATGGCTACTGACTCGCCCATTTTCACTAAGCGTGACAGATAACTTTCTACCGCATGATAAGGCACACCAGCCATAGGAATAGGTTCACCACCAGATTTTCCTCTGGCTGTTAATGAAATATCCAGTAATTCAGCAGCTTTTTTGGCATCGTCGTAAAACAACTCATAAAAGTCGCCCATGCGATAAAACAGTAAAATATTCGGATGCTGCGCCTTAATAGTCAGGTATTGGCGCATCATAGGAGTATGTGATTCCAAAAAATGCCTCTGCGAATTTGTTGCTGGGTTTAATGCCTGTTGAGGGGAATAAATGATAAACTCACGCCCACTAAGATCAAGCGAAGATCTGATAAAGCACAACAGGTGTAATTAGGTATATCCAAATGAGCACAACATTTTCAACTGATTCGACAGCAAACGCCACCCCTTTAACGCTTGATAGCGCATTATCTGCGCAAGTTCAGGTGTTAGGCGACGCACTAAGGGAAAAAGGTTGGACTGTATCAAGCGCTGAGTCGTGTACAGGCGGAGGAGTCGCTTTTGCTTTTACCAGTGTGGCTGGCAGCTCTGATTGGTTTAACCAATCCTGGGTGACGTACTCAAACGACGCAAAGCAAAGCATACTGGGCGTAACAGAGCAGACACTAAAAGAGTACGGCGCGGTGTCGAAGCAAACGGTAATTGAAATGGCAGACGGCGTGCGCCGTAATAGCGGAGCGCAACTTGTTGTAACGGTGAGTGGCATTGCCGGTCCTGGCGGTGGTAGCGAAGAAAAACCAGTGGGCACGGTATGGTTCGGCTTTTTATGTGGAGAACACGAAGCGCAAATTAAACAGGTGTTTAGCGGCAATCGCGACGAAGTACGTCAACACGCTATTAGCTTTGCGATTACTCACTTAGTTAAAATGTTGAGTGAAAATTAAAAACACTGGTTGAAACTGTATGCTTGTACAGTATAGAATGTGATCATTATTTGGTAATTTCATACAAGATATGGAAAACACCAATACAGAATTTAACCGCAAATCCTAGAGGATACATACGTGGACGATAACAAATCAAAAGCTTTAACCGCCGCAGTTGGCCAAATTGAAAAGCAATTTGGTAAAGGCGCAATCATGCGCTTAGGCGATAACCAAGCCATGGATATTGAAGCGATTTCTACTGGCTCACTTACCATTGATATCGCTCTAGGTATAGGCGGTTTGCCATGTGGACGTGTTGTTGAAATCTACGGGCCAGAATCATCAGGTAAAACCACGCTAACACTTCAAGTCATAGCTGAAGCTCAGAAGAAGGGTAAAACCTGTGCCTTCGTTGATGCGGAGCACGCCCTTGACCCGGTATATGCTGAAAAGCTTGGCGTAAACATTGACGAGCTATTGGTATCTCAGCCGGATACTGGTGAGCAAGCGCTAGAAATTTGCGACATGCTAGTACGCTCGGGTGCGGTAGATGTTGTTATTGTTGACTCGGTAGCAGCGCTTACACCTAAAGCTGAAATTGAAGGTGACATGGGTGATTCTCACGTTGGTCTGCAGGCGCGTCTAATGTCGCAAGCGTTGCGTAAGCTTACTGCAAACATCAAGCGTTCAAATACACTGTGTATCTTCATTAACCAAATTCGTATGAAGATTGGTGTTATGTTTGGTAACCCAGAAACTACAACCGGTGGTAACGCGCTTAAGTTCTACTCTTCTGTTCGTCTAGACATTCGCCGTATTGGTGCAGTGAAAGAAGGCGACGAGGTAGTTGGTAACGAAACTCGCGTTAAGGTAGTGAAGAACAAAGTTGCACCTCCGTTTAAGCAAGCTGAATTTATGATCCGCTACGGCGAAGGTATCAGCAAAGAAGCTGAGCTTATCGACCTTGGTGTTAAGCAAAAGCTAGTTGATAAAGCGGGTGCTTGGTATAGCTACAAGGGCGACCGCATTGGTCAAGGTAAAGCGAACGTAATGAAGTTCTTGAAAGAGAACCCTGAGATCGCAAACGAGATTGAAACTAAGATCCGCCAAGAACTTTTGCTTTCTAAAACAATGAAAGCAGAGGAAGCGGTACCTCAGCAAGAAGACGATGTGCTTCCTGAGTAAAATTAGCGCTTAACCGCATATTAAGAACCCACCGCTAGGTGGGTTTTTTTATGGCTTCATCAAAGGGTATATTAAGAAATATTTACTAACACTTAATGCAAGGCTGAAACTTGTACAACAAATAAAAACAAGAAATGCTGTAATAAATATTTGTAAGTACAGACTACTAGGGTGCAATGGCCATTACTGCCAAAGCTGGTTAGTACGCTAAAACAACTTTAAACAAATAGAACGGCATAATTTGCGGCTACAGCAAAGCAAGCCTACAACAATAATGAACGGTGCTACTGTTCACACGTGAGAAGAGGGAAGGGAAATGATTGAAATATCAGGCCTTGCTAAGCGTTTTGAGGTGGAGAACCCAAAAAAGCTTAGCGAACAGGAAAAAAAGGACCCGCGATTAAAAGGGCGCTATTTCCAGTCGGTAAGGGATGTGTCGTTTACGTGCGAAAAAGGACAGGTACTTGGGCTGTTAGGGCCAAATGGAGCTGGCAAAACAACTACACTTCGCATGCTTTCAACAGCACTAAAGCCTGATAGCGGAAAAGTTATCATTGGTGGTGAGGATGTGCTTTCTAACCCTAATATTGCCCGTAAAAAAATTGGCTTTTTATCTAGCTCAACGGGCCTTTATGGTCGTTTGAGTGGCCGAGAGAATATTAGCTACTTCGGTGAATTGCACGGTATTCCAAAAAATGTGATTAACGCGCGTATTGAAGAGTTAGCTGATTTACTCGATATGCAAACCTTCCTTGATAGACGTGCCGAGAATTTCTCATCAGGGATGAAGCAAAAAGTTTCTATTGCTCGCGCTGTTATACACGAGCCTGAACTAGTGGTGCTTGATGAACCTACTACCGGCCTTGATATTATGGCAACGAGTACCGTGATGGAATTTATTCAGCGCCTTAAAGATAAAGGTACCCCGGTTATTTTCTCTACTCACCACCTTGATGAGGTGCAAACCCTTTGCGACAAGGTGACCGTGATTAACCAAGGTGAAACGGTATTTAACGATTCGCTAGCTGCCTTTAGCGCTTTGTCTGGTAATGACGGGGCTGGCGGGCAAATGCATAAGAGCTTCCTAAAAACACTATCAATGGATTCTGAGGAGATGGGTAATGTGGTTAATCTTTAAAAAGGAATTCAAAGAACTATTACGGGATAAGAAAACCATCATATTCATGATTGGTCTACCGCTTTTATTATTCCCAGCTATTTTCGGTGTCGCGTTCTTTTTCATGAGTTCAGCGGCGGATAAAGCGGAAAATAAAATACTGAAATATGCGATAGTTGGTGAAGCTTACGCGCCAGCAATTGTTCAGTCTTTTAACGACGCATCAGATAAATTCGAATCGGTTGCGATTGGCGATGAGACTGACTACGCTAAACTCATCAAAAACGAAACATTAGATTTTGTTTTGGTTATTCCCGAAACCTTTGATAGCGATGTTTTGCGTTCAGGTCAGCATAAAATTGAGCTTTATCTCAACGATGCTGGTCTAAATAAGGTGATGGGGCGCGTATCCGACATCATTGATGAATATACCGATGCATTCCAACAAACCGCTTTTGCGCAGCTTAATCTAGATGAAACTCAGCAAGAGGCCTTGCTAAAGCCAATCAAGATAGAAAAGCAAAATGTCGCCGACGATCGCGAAGTGTGGGGTGAACGCTTAGGCGGTATGCTGCCATATTTCATCTTCATCTTGTGCCTTCAAGGCGCTATGGCCCCAGCGGCTGACTTAGGTGCCGGTGAGAAAGAGCGGGGTACATTAGAAACACTACTTATATCGCCGATGGACCGTCATAAGCTGGTACTGGGTAAATTCTTTACTATCGCTACTGCGGGGATAATTACTGCGCTTATTACCGTTTCTTCCATGGCTATATGGGGACTGGTGTTATCGCAAGGCATGGCCGTTGAGTTTGTGGTTAAGATCATGTCGATGATTGGTCTTGTGGACTTCCTGCTGATCTTTCTAATGTTGGTGCCAGTGGTGGCAGTTTTCGCCGCTATTCTACTATCACTTTCAATTTATGCTCGCTCGTTTAAAGAGGCGCAAAGCTACATGGGGTCACTTATTATGGTGGTTATTTTCCCTGTAATTATAGCCATGATGCCTGGTGTAGAGCTTAAAGGCGGCTGGGTTTGGGTACCGCTGACTAACGTTGCCCTAGCGATGAAAGAGCTGTTCAAAGGTACCATGGACTACTTTGCACTCTTTGGCATATTTACGTCTACCGCAGTGATTGCAACCGGATTAATTTTCTTCTGTATCCATTGGTTTAATAAAGAAAAGGTTCTGTTTAGATAACAAAACTACTTATCTAGCATTCTTGTAACAAGCCCGCTAAACGCGGGCTTATTCTTTATTGAAGCAAGGCTTTTTTATGTGGTGGACAAAATTGATACTCGAAGTGAAGGTTCAATACACTTTAGTTTTGTGTTTACTACACTTCAAAGTCGATACGCTTGATAATTCCCTCCCAACCAGGAGGGATTTTTCCTTGAAGGACATAAGAATAGGCCAGCAACTCGGCAATTACATAATACAGCGATTCAGGGATATCTTGCCCCACATCAAGGGTAGCAAGGACTTCGCTTAAGTAAGGATCTTCATGAATTAATATCCCGGTTTCTTCAGCCATGGCTATAATGGCTTCCGCCAAATCTCCGTAGCCTTTTGCTACCACTTTAGGTGCGTTTTTCTTATCGCCGCCGTCATATTTTAGGCCGATGGCGCGTTTTGTCTTTTGCGAATCAGTCATAAACGCTTTACCTAAACCCTAGTTTCAAAGATTTGATGAGGGCGCGAATTTAATGTGTCCGGAATGTGGCCTCGCTGGTAGCTGGTGTTTTCAACAACCAGGCCGAGCGAAGTAAGACGTTTATGTAAATAGGGTAGGGTGTCTCCGATACGTTTAAGTACCTCATCGCTTGAAGCGTACAAATCTAAAGTAATGGTGCTTTTATCAATTTTAGATTTTGCCAACACTTGTCCGCTGTCACCAATATCCAGTTTCATCGTGATATTCCAAAGAGAACGTTGGCCTGCTTGTGCGTGCTTATTGTTCTGGCCACCCTGCTCTCGTTTTATCAAGAGTTCTGGTGGACTTTGATGTTGTGAAAGTGATGGCAATACATAATAGAAACTATCTTGCCCTTGAATACGGCTATCTACATTAGCAATTTTGTTTTGCTGGTGGCTACTTAGCAGCGTTTTAAGTTGAGAAAGCAGCTGTTGTCGGCCGTCTAACTGGTTCATGTCTTGGCTAACGCGACTTGGTTGAGTCGTTACCCCCATATTCGCTAACGTTTTTGAAACGATAGAGTCAGGCGCATCTATTTGCGTTTTTAAGCCAGGCTGACGCTGCATGGCACGCCCCGCTAGTGCTAATTGAACTAAGGCGACCAGCCCTTGAACGAAGCTGGAAGCGTTTACGGGTGAGGATAAGTTTATTGGTGTGGTAACCAGCGCCTGTGAGGATATAAGCTGCTGCAAGCGTTGCGACAATCCTTGCTCGTTCATATCGGGCGTTAGTTTTTTCGCGCCGTTTTTTACATCGCCGACAGCGCCTACGTTCTCGCCAGCTACGCTCTCGTTTGATTTTGAACCCGCTATAGTGACGTGACTATCTGAAACCACTGGTGGTATCTCTGCGCCTTTACCTTGTGTAGCCGCAAGTTGAGCAGCGATGTTGCTCAGTAAGCTATTTGATAAGCCTTTTGCCTGTGAGCTTAACGCTTGTGCGATAGAGGCAAGTGATACAAGAGAAGATTTACTCCCACCGTCTTTTCCTTGCATGCCATTATTCTCTGCTGAAGCGGTTTCTTTCCCTTCCGTCAATATAGCTTTTGCTGTTGCTAGCAGTTGTTCGCTGGAAGGCTTAGGCGGTCCGATAAACTCTCCATTAGATATTTTGACTTGCGAAGGCTTCGCGTTGAGTGCATCAAGGCCTTTTAGGTGCTGCAAAATTTTATCGAAATGCTGGGCTCCATGTGCTTGAGGAGCGCCGCTGCCTGGCGGTGACTTTCCATTCTCAACAATAGCAACGAGTTGGCTTAATGCTTGGCTGGTACTGCCTGTTTGGCTCAATAATACCCGAGAAAGTGTACTAATTGCGTTGTGTACATCCGTTCCTTTAAGCGATGTGGGAGCCGCTGCTTTTAGGTTTGTAATGGATGAAGAGGCTTCGAGCGAGCTATTTCCCGTGACGGCATCGAGCCCTTTCGCCGTCACTTTTGGTAATTGTGTAAGGTCAAGTTTATTTACCTGCTCCAGATTCAAAGTTGGAGCCGAAAGGGAAGGGGCCTTGCTCTGCGGCAAACTTATTTGTAATAACGCGCTTTGTTGCGCAGTGCGAATTGAGAGTTTGCTACCCGTTAAGGTTAACGCTGAAAGCACTTTTAACGCGCTGGTGTCTGCACCTGAACTTTGTAACAGCGCGTTAAGTTGTGGCGGGTTACTCAAGTTACGCTCAACTGCAACGCCGCCTTGCTTAAGAGCGCTGGAAATTAGCTGTTGCTGTAAGTTGGTACTTACATTTTTATGGGTTATAGCGGCGAAATTATTGTGGTTGGCTCTTGGGGCAGCGCTTCCATTGGAAAAACCTTGAGTGATTTGCAGCGCGATTCCACCGTTGCTAGCTCGGCTTAGTCCTATAACAACCTGCTGGCCGACCAGCTTTTGAAGCGCTGCTTTCGCCGTGCTATCCAGCTTTTCAGTGTTTATGTCTGTAAGGGGAACACCCTCGTTTTTAGCCGTGGTGAGAATGAGTTGCCCAAAGTTTTCGCTCTTTGTAGAAATAGCAAGCTGACCTTTAAGCGTAACGGCGGCGTTATTTGCAGCAAGCGCTTGTGCCACGGCTTTCAGTAATTCAGCTTTATCAGGCGCAGACAATGACGCGCCTTGTTGAGACAAACTTGTAGAAAGGAGTATTGCAGACTGAGCGCTTAACTGGCTCTGCGGAGCATTTTGAACACTTTTCGTTTCTGGGTTTGAGACCTGGTCTGAAGTTTGAGGCAGAAGAGCAATTTGCGCATTATGAATAGCGTGTTTGGAGAATTTAGCGCTAACTTCTGCGGGTAATACAACGTGCAATACTTGGGCGACCGACGGCGCTAAATTTGACGATGCATTACTCGATGTCATCGTTATCGATAGCACTCGTTCAGGCAAGCGTTCAGCTATCACTTTCGCCGCATTGTCTAAAGCGGTAGCCTGCGAAAGCGCAGCGTTGGCAATCACAGGCGTTGTTCCTCGACTCGATCCTTGAGTAGTGGCATCTGTAGACGATAAAGCGGCCGAGGCAGGCGACGTCGGGCCAGTAGTTTGATTTAGAGCGGCTGCCAATAGAGATGATAGTGGTGTTGTCATAATTGAGATATCGGCAATGTCGCGTTTTTCCTTACTTATTTGAGTATAGCAAAGCTCTGTTTGGCAGTTTCGTTATTAACCAGTTGATAAGATGAAGCAAAAAGAATTCATCCTTTAGGCGGAGGGATAATACTTACTCACGACGGATGGCTCTCAGGAAAAATACCTTTGTCATTGAAGTAAATCATATTTAATTGGAATTCGCGACTGCGAAAAAGCGTTCATGTGGTAGACTAGCGCCATTTTTTAGAACCTCTTTTTAAGGTTGGAGTAGCCAGGTAGTGTTAGAGGCGCGCGAATTAACCTGCAGCAAACGAGACAGAACCCTTTTTGAAGGGCTTTCACTGGTTGTCGAACCCGGTGAGTTGCTGTATTTACGCGGCCCTAACGGTGCAGGGAAAACCAGCTTGCTGCGCATTTTAACAGGACTGAGTTCACCTGATTCAGGTGCAGTATTGTACAACGGCATGGACATTTCAGCGGACAAGACAGGTTATTACCAAGACCTTTTTTATCTTGGCCATAAAAGCGGAACTAACGGCAGTCTCTCTGCCCTAGATAATCTATCGTTCTGGCTAGCTCAACATAATGTATCGGTGCCTGTTAACACGCTTTTTGATGTATTAGAGAAAGTGGGATTAGTTGGACTTGAAGATGTGCCCGTAAGGTATTTATCGGCCGGTCAACAGCGTCGTGTGGCGCTATCGAGACTGTGGCTAAAGCCAGCAAAGGTGTGGATACTGGACGAACCGTTTACAGCGCTTGATGTAAAAGGGGTTCACATGCTTGAAAAAAGTATGAAAGAGCACGTTGGTCGCGGCGGTCTCATCATTACTACTTCGCATCAACACCTATCAGAAACTGCAGGGGAACACCGTGTATTCGATTTGGAGTACCGCTTTTAATGTCACTGTACCAAGGAATTTTTAAGCGCGACATGCAGGTTGCGTTCAAGCAAAAAGCAGAATTAGTGCAACCTCTGATGTTTTTGCTGATGGTGGTGACCTTATTTCCCTTAGGCGTTAGTCCGTCTCCCGACACCCTTCAACGCATTGGACCAGGGGTAATATGGATTGCGGCAATTTTGTCATCGCTCATGGCGATGGAAAGGCTTTTTCGCGATGACTTTCAAGACGGGGCGCTAGAGCAGTACATGTTATCTGGTATGCCATTACCAGCGGTGAGTGCGGTAAAAGTGGCTGCCCATTGGCTGGTTAGCTTTGTACCATTATTGCTGTTGTCTCCGCTACTCGCCATGTTTTTGAATTTAACGGTCGATATGTATATCGCTCTTGTCTTAACCTTGATATTGGGGACGCCGTTACTTTCCTTAATTGGTGCCATTGCAGTAGGGCTTACCGTTGGATTGCAAAAAGGTGGAGTACTGTTGGCACTGCTACTAATCCCTGTCTTTATTCCGTTACTGATATTTGCCACGTCGGCTGTGGATTCTGCCGCACTGCAATTACCTTATCATGCGCAACTTGCTATTATTGCCGCCATGCTTTTATTGGCTGCGGCATTGTCACCGTTTGCCATCGCATATTCTTTAAAAGTGAGTCAAAACTAATGTGGAAGTGGTTACATCCCTACGCAAAAACAGAGCGAGCCTATCAGCTTTGTTTAACTTTACAGCCTTGGTTTTGGGTTGGCGCTCTAGCGTGTTTAAGCGTAGGCACCGTGTGGGGGCTGGCCTTTGCGCCTCAAGATTATCAGCAGGGCGATTCATTTAGAATCATCTATATCCACGTACCTAGCGCCATTTTGTCTATGGGCACCTATGTGGCCATGGCGATTGCGGCCTTGGTGGGTATGGTTTGGCAGTGGCGCACCGCTTATATGAGCATGATTGCTATGGCGCCTATCGGCGCAGTAATGACGTTTATTGCTCTTTTCACCGGCGCCGCCTGGGGTAAACCAATGTGGGGCGCTTGGTGGGTATGGGACGCACGCCTAACATCAGAACTTATTCTGCTTTTCTTGTACATGGGCGTGATTGCGCTCTACGGTGCTTTTGAAGATAAGCAACAGGCGGGTAAAGCCGCAGGCGTAATGGCGCTGGTGGGCGTTGTAAATATCCCCATTATTCACTACTCGGTAGAGTGGTGGAATACGTTGCATCAAGGGGCGACTATCAGTAAATTCGACAACCCTTCGATTGCCCCTGAAATGCTGTGGCCGTTGTTAATTAACCTGCTGGGCTTCGCTTTTTTTATTGGGGCTGTGACCACGGTACGATTACGTAATGAGATTGTGCTTAGAGAAATGCACCGACCTTGGGTACAAGCGCTAGCAATGAATAAAGCATTAAATCAACAACCTGGTGATGCGGCTACTGCTAGTTTAAAAGAGGGCAGTTAAGATGCAGTTTGAATCCTTTGCCGATTTTTTAAATATGGGAGGCTATGCATTTTATGTATGGCTTTCGTTTGGCGTTACGTTATTAGCAATGGGCATTATCGCTATTCAGAGTTTTAGTAAACATCGCGACCTGTTAAAGCAGGTAGTGGTGGAAAAAGAACGCAAAGCACGTATTAAAAAAGCGCGACAGCAACAGCAAGACAACACCTAAGTGTTAATGTGAAAAGTGAACTTAGCATTCATTTGCGTTTTTATCGTTTATTAGTTTTTTCGAAGTGAGAGTTGCATGAACCCGAGACGAAAGCAGCGACTAGCCGTAATGGGAATTATCGGTTTTTTAATAGTAAGTGCAATTGGACTGATGCTTTACGCCCTAAACGACAGTATTGACCTTTTCTATACGCCAAGCGAAATTATTGAAGGTAAAAATGGACAGAAACCGCAGGTTGGCCAGCGTCTTCGTATAGGCGGTATGGTAGTGCCGGGTAGTGTGAAAAGGGATCAAGAAAGCTTAGCGGTGAGCTTTGACCTAATCGATACCGGACCAACGGTGACGGTGACTTATACTGGGATCCTGCCTGATTTGTTCCGCGAAGGCCAGGGCATTGTGGCAACGGGTGTACTCACTGGTGCAAGCAGCATTAAAGCGCAGGAAGTGCTAGCGAAGCACGATGAAGAATACATGCCGCCTGAGCTTGCTGAAAAAATGAAGGGCATTAAGCATGTTAAACCTGAAAACATGCCTTCATACGAGTCGTCTACCGGCAGCGGAGGCAAGTAAATAATGGTGCCAGAAATTGGAAATATTGCGCTCACTCTTGCGCTAGTGCTCTCTATATTATTGGCAGTTTATCCGCTTTGGGGGGCTCACCGTCAGCACGAAGCGTTAATGGCAACGGCCAAGCCGTTGGCAATTGGCTTATTTATCTTCACGCTTATTGCCTATGTATGCTTAACCTACGCCTTTGTGACCGACGACTTTAGTGTGGCCTATGTTGCACAGCACTCAAATAGTCGACTTCCTATCTATTATAAAATTACCGCTGTGTGGGGCGGCCACGAAGGCTCATTTCTGCTGTGGGTGCTGATGCTTTCCATATGGACAGTAGCAGTGGCGATATTCAGCAAGGGTATTCCTCTTGCTATGGTCGCACGGGTGCTGTCGGTATTGGGAATGGTGGGCATCGGTTTTTACTTATTCATGCTGCTTACCTCAAACCCGTTTAACAGCATGCTGCCATTTTTCCCGGTCGATGGGCGAGATCTTAATCCGCTGCTGCAAGATTTTGGCATGATCATTCACCCGCCTATGCTGTACATGGGTTATGTTGGCTTTTCTGTCGCGTTTGCTTTTGCAATTTCAGCACTAATTTCAGGGCAGCTAGACTCAACCTGGGCACGCTGGTCAAGGCCCTGGGTCATTTCTGCCTGGGCTTTTCTTACCGTGGGTATTGCGCTGGGTAGCTGGTGGGCGTATTACGAACTTGGCTGGGGTGGCTGGTGGTTCTGGGATCCAGTCGAGAACGCCTCTTTCATGCCTTGGCTGGTCGGTACTGCACTTATGCACTCGCTAGCCGTAACCGAAAAGCGAAAGGCGTTTAAGTCGTGGACCGTACTGCTTGCTATTGCCGCATTTAGTTTGAGTTTACTTGGCACCTTCTTAGTACGTTCTGGAGTGATTGTTTCGGTACACTCGTTTGCAAGCGATCCAACCCGAGGCTTATTTATACTGGGAATATTGATTGTACTTAGTGGCTTTGGCTTGCTGCTTTACGCTATGCGTGCTGCTTCACTTAAAAGCCCTGGCCGCTATCAAGCGTTTTCCCGTGAAGTGTTGTTAATGGGTAACAATGTATTTTTGTGCGCAGCAACACTGGTTGTATTGTTGGGTACACTACTGCCTCTTGTACATAAAGAGTTAGGTCTAGGCAGTATTTCGGTAGGCGCTCCGTTCTTCAATCAAATGTTCACGTTATTGATTGTGCCATTCGTACTAATGCTAGGTCTTGGCCCGCTTACGCGCTGGAAGCAGCAAAAAGCCAGTGAATTACAAAAACAGTTATTAATCGCTGGCGGTATTGCGCTAAGTGCCGGTGTACTAGTCAACTTTGCCTATGATGAACCAACCTATATGGGCGTTTTAGGCATGGTGTTGGTGTTTTGGATCCTAGTCACTACGGTGCAAGAGGTGATGCAGCGCTTATCGGCTATGCCATCAGGTAACAGTGATAATGCATCGGTGCTAGTTAAACTTCGCAAGCTTACGCCAAGTCATTGGGGAATGGTGCTAGGCCATGTGGGTTTTGCGATCTGCATTATCGGTATTACCCTTGTTTCAAACTACGAAATGGAACGGGATGTTCGCATGGACATTGGCGATACCGTTTCTCTTGGCGGTTATGACTTTAGCTTTAGGGATGTCGTAAAAATTCAAGGTCCGAACTTTGAGGCGGACAAAGGCGTATTTGACGTTTATCAAGACGGTGAATTGATCGCGCATCTAGAGCCAGAAAAGCGTTTGTATATCGTACAGCGTATGCCGATGACTGAAGCCGCTATTCACTCAAATCTCGCAAGGGATTTGTTTATCGCTATGGGTGAGCCTTTGGACAATGGCGCATGGGCCATCCGTATTTACATTAAACCGTTTGTTATCTGGCTATGGGCGGGTGCAGTGGTTATGGCTATAGGCGGTATTTTTTCTATTAGCGACAAACGTTACCGCATGGCTAAGGTTAAGAAGATCAAACGTGTATTTGGTGGGAAAAGTGAGAACGACGCAGAGCAATCTCATGGTCAAGTATCCACTCCATCAAATACGTCAGTGAAAGGAGGCGCATAATGAAAAAAGCACCACTCGTTGCTATTCCGTTAGTGTTGTTTTCTTTGCTGGTCATTTTTCTGTTTAAAGGGCTTTTTTCTGACCCCAGAGAGTTAGATTCTCAGGTTCAGGATAAGACGTTACCTGCATTCTCTCTGCCAGACCTGATGAAGCCAGAGGTGACCTATACGCCTGAAGATTTAAAGGGCAAGGTAACCATATTAAATGTATGGGGTGTATGGTGCGTGACCTGCGCTGTTGAGATGCCGTACCTAACTCAGCTAAAGAACGAACAAAACGTTTACATTGTGGGTTTGTATTTTGATCAGGACTTAGACCCAGACTTTGGCACAAAAACACTGAGCCGTGTTCAGCAAGAAGTTACCGACATGCTCAGCCGTTACGGTAACCCTTACGCGTATAATATTTTTGATGTCTATCGCGATACGTCGCTCGACCTTGGCGTAACAGGAGCGCCTGAGCACTTTGTTATCGACGCCGAAGGCATTATTCGCATGCACCACATAGGCGATATTAACGAGCGTGTTTGGAACTCCAAAGTTGGCCCGCTATACAACAAGCTGGTGGCAGAAGCGTCTGGCAAAACAGGCAATGATAAAAAGGTAGATGTGGATGCAGTTATGGGCTCAGAGCCTACATTGTCGAACACGCTTAATGAAAAGAATAATCAGAGCACTGCAATTGCACAGGGAGGGGAATAATTATGTTATCGGACACTTCCTCCCACGGTCTCGCGTTCTTTAAAGCCACTATGCTAAGCGTTTTTACGCTGCTGTTTATGCTTAGCGCTTTTTCAGTAAATGCGGCTGAAGATAAGTTTTCTTTCGACACGCCAGCTCAGCGTGAAAGCTTTTTAAAGCTTACCGCAGAATTACGATGTCCTATGTGTCAAAACCAGAATATTGCTGATAGCGACGCTATGATTGCCCATGACATGCGCCGAAAAGTGTACGCTTTATTAAAGCAAGGCAAAACAGAGCAAGAAGTGATTGAATTTATGAAGTCACGCTATGGCGATTTTGTACATTATCAACCGCCGGTTACGGCTGCGACCTTGTGGCTTTGGGCCGGTCCAGTCTTGTTTATTTTTATTGCACTGATTGTGGTGGTTCGCCGCAAATCGGTAGCATCACCAGAAGATATGGCAGCTAAGTTAGCTAAAGCAGATGAAATGTTGGGGCGAGAGAAAGAATGAGTTGGTCTGAGTTTTATATCATTGTTTCAGGCTTAATTACGCTTGTTCTATTAATTGTCGCTTTCCCATGGCTGCGTAATAAAAATCACGCAAAACAAGATAGTTTAAGCAATACGCAAATTGTTAAGCAGCGCCTTGCAGAGCTCGACCGTGAAGTGCAAGAAGGGCTCATTAGCGAGCATGACAAACGACAAGCCGTTGACGAACTAAAACTAGCGCTGGTAGATGAAAGCGCGTTCCAATCTCATAAAACGGGTAATGCAAAACTTCCGCTCGCGATTGGCGCCGTGCTTTCGATAGCCTGCGGAGTGATTGTATATGCGCAGGTAAATCAAATGGGTCGTGTTGCCCAGGCAGACCAAGCTATTGAAGCGCTGCCCGAGTTGAGTCAACAGCTTTCTAGCGGTAATGCGAATAACCTGACCCAACAAGACATTGCTAGCCTTGCTCTTGCTATACGCCAGCGTTTGAGAGAAGAGCCCGAAGACGACACAGGATGGATGTATTTTGGCAGATTGATGCTGAGTATTGGCCAAGAAGTACAGGCCATTGAAGCTATTGATAAAGCGGTGAGTTTGGCGCCATCTAACTCTGCTAATCGCATTACGCTTGCTCAAGCTTTGATGACCACAGGGGATGTAAACAACCTGGAACGAGCGCAATCTATCTTATTAGGCTTGCTTAACGACAATCCAGCGAATGATAACCTTGCGCTGATGATGGCGGTGGTCTCTGCTCAACTTGGCGACCTTGAAAATACCCAGCGTTTTTATAAGCAAGTTGAAGGTAAGTTACCAGCTGATAGCGATATGGCGCAACGTTTAGTGGCGCGTATAAAAGAGCTACAAGGGAATACCAGTGAAATGGCAGCGCTACAAATTACAGGTGCTGAAATTACTGATACACCAACAGCGCAAAATGCCAGTAGCGAAGCTCAAAGTGATAGCAGCGAAGCACAAACCGGCTTTAGTATTACGGTGAATTTATCTGACGACGCTTACATGAAAGCGCCTAAAGATGGTTTCTTGATAGTGTTCGCTCAAGATGCGAACTCTGACAACAAAATGCCTGCTGCTGTGGTTAAACTGCCGATAGATGACTTCCCCGTATCCGTTACTCTAACCACAGAGAACGCAATGATGCCACAATTCACGCTGGCCACACTTTCTGATGTGATGGTTACCGCAAGACTATCCAAAGATGGTAATGTGGCAGTTTCAAAAGGCGAATGGCAAGGCAGTGTGAGTGCAAGCGTTACTGCCAACGAAATATCTTCACTAAGCGTTATTATTGATAAGGAATTATAAGTATGGAACTGTCTAAATCACTCGCAACCGGGTTGATTATTGCCGCAAGTCTTTTAGGTGGCTGTGCAAGTAACCATACGCAAGATCAAGCTAAAGCGTATTCTCAAGACACTGGGTCGAACGCACCAGTAGTGGATACTTCAGACCCCCGTGACCCGTTCGAGCCGGTTAACCGTGAAATCTGGGACTTTAACTGGGATGTGTTGGATGCCTACATCTTACGCCCAATAACAGTTACCTACGTGACTGTGATGCCTCAGCCTGCGCGAACTGGTTTGGTGAACATCACGGACAACCTACAAGAGCCTGCGAACTTTTTGAATAATATGTTTCAAGGCAAGGTTGATGATGGCTTAGATAGCTTGGCTCGTTTTTTAATTAACACCACGGTAGGGTTAGTTGGCACCTTTGACGTTGCGTCAAAAATTGGCATTGAGCGTAAACGCGAGCAGTTTGGTGAAACTCTGGCTGTGTGGGGATTAGATACTGGGCCTTTCTTAATGCTGCCCTTTTTAGGCCCAAGCGATCCGCGAAGCTTCACCGGTGATTATGTTGACGGTTTTGCGTTTCCAATGTCGTTACTCGAAGGGTCTGTAAACTTAGCGCGTATTGGCATTTCGGTACTTGAAACACGAGCTCAATTACTTGATCAAGAAGCGCAGCTTGAGCAGTCTGTTGATGACTATGCTTTTGTGAAAAATGCTTACTTTGAAAACTTGGAGTTTCGCGTTACCGACGGTAAAAGCGGCGATAAAGCCATTGATGATGAGCAGCTAGATGACTTTGCTGATTTTGAAGCAATGTTGGAAGGCAATGACTTTGATAGCTATGAAGAAACGTCGGAAGAAGGTGTTGATGAGTCGACAGATTCAGAAGATTCGTCAGTTGATGACAGTGAGAAATCTAAGCTAAAAGAAAAAGACGCCAAGTCGAAAGAGGGCAAATAGAGAAAGAGTAATAATTAAAACGATGTTGGATAAAGTTCGGGGGCAGGGTTTAGTTATTGTTATCTAACCTCAACTTCAACGTCACTCTAGCTATAAATGCCCGCACAAAAAAAGCCATGCTCAACAGCATGGCTTTTTAGTTCTAGGTATGTAAACAAGCCTATTAGCAGCGTTCAAACGAAAAGCTAATCCTTTGGATAGCCCATCGGGTTTTGTGACTGCCAGTTCCATGTGTCGGCACACATGTCTTCCAAGCCTTTTTCTGCATGCCAGTTAAGCTCTGTAGCAGCTTTTGTTGGGTCGGCATAACAGGCTGCCACATCGCCGCTTCTACGCGGTGCAATCTTATAGGGTACGGTTTTACCCGAGCCTTTTTCGAAAGCTTTGATCATTTCGATGACTGAATAGCCCTGACCTGTACCCAGATTGTATTTGTCTAAGCCCATGTTAAGGTTTAAACGATCAAGTGCTTTCAAGTGACCATTAGCAAGGTCAACAACATGGATATAGTCGCGAACGCCTGTGCCATCAACGGTATCGTAGTCGTCACCGAACACGCTTAGCTGCTCTAGCTTACCGGTAGCAACCTGAGAGATATAAGGCATTAAGTTGTTCGGAATACCGTTCGGATCTTCACCGATCTGGCCAGATTCGTGTGCGCCAACGGGATTGAAGTAGCGAAGCAATACAATGTTCCACTCGTTGTCCGATACGTAAAGATCGCTAAGCATATGCTCAACCATAAGCTTCGACATACCATAAGGGTTTGTCGGGTGGCCTGTGGCCATATCTTCACGTAGCGGTAGCGATGCTGGATCGCCGTAAACCGTTGCAGATGAGCTAAACACAATATTCTTTACATTGTGCTTCTGCATAGCTTTACATAGCGTTAGCGTGCCGTACACGTTGTTTTCATAGTATGAAAGCGGCTTTTGCACAGACTCGCCGACGGCTTTTAAACCGGCAAAGTGAATAACGGCATAAATGTTATGCTCGCTGAATATGTCATCTAACACGGCGGTATCGCGAATGTCACCTTGAACAAACGTAACCGACTTGCCTGTTAATGCTTCTACGCGACGAAGTGATTCAGCACTTGCGTTTGCAAGATTATCCAGCACTACAACACCGTAGTTTTGTTCAAGTAACTGTAAAACTGTGTGACTACCTATATAGCCTGCACCACCAGTGACTAAGATGGTCTTCATGCATTCTCCTTGCTAGACGGTTGCGCAATGTATTTAGCGCAGATGGAATATTGAATAGGTTTAACAACCAATGGATAAACTAAAAATACCACAAAAGCCCACAGTAACGAGGTCCAATTTGACGCGGTTTGAAGAATAAATGCGAATACGGGGACAATGACGAGTAACTTTAGCACATTCAGTAAAGTCTTCTCAGGGACAGATAGCCGCTTTGCGGCCTGATCAAGCAACTTAACGCGCTCTGTCAGTGGAAGACCTTTTAAGGCAGGAATGTCTCTGGTAGAAAAATAAAACTTCATAGGTTTATGCAAATGCCCTTAATAAAAAACCGCCGGAACGTTACGTTGCGGCGGTTATTGTAGGGTAATTGGTCAGCACTTAAAACATGCTAACAATAAATTACGCTTTTTGTTCAATACCTGCTTTTTCCCAGAAACGAGATTTAAAGCTCATCAAACCAATCACGATGGCAATGGCAATGCTAAATAGGGCAATTTGAAGGTACAGGTCTGGCATCTGCTCTACGTTTTCTGGGTCGAAGTTACCTGAAAGTAAGCCAGCAATGATGTTACCAATAGAGTAAGTCAGTACGAATACCCCCATCATTTGCCCTGCAAAACGCTTAGGCGATAGCTTACTTACTGCACTTAGTGCAACAGGGCTTAGGCACAGCTCACCAACAGTGTGTAAGAAGTAGGTAGTAACGAGCCACATAGGCGCAACTTTAAGGCCTTGTGCAGCATATTGAGACGCCATAAACATTACCAAGAAGCCCGACGCCATAATAACGATACCTACGGCACACTTAATCGTGTACGACGGGTCGATCATTCGTTTCGCAAGGTTAATCCAAAGGGCAGCGAAGAAAGGCGACAAAATAATGATAAATAGCGAGTTTGAAAGCTGGAACCATACTGTTGGGATAGCGTCCATCCCGAACCAAGATGTAAGTAGCGAGCCGCTTTCAAGTACGCGGTCGGTATAGTTCTGTGCGAATAGGTTGAGTGAAGAGCCAGCCTGTTCGAAACCAGACCAGAAACACGCTGAAGCAACACACACTAAGAACAACGCCCACATACGCTTCTTCTCGTTGTCGCTTAGCTGACCTTTGAAATAAATAAAACCAAAGTAAGCGAAGAAAATAATGGTAAATACAACGGCAACTTGTTGAGCAAGAGCTACAGGCTCAATAACGATAGTGCCCATGTGCGCAAGCACAATTACCACAACAGCAAGTGCAATCACTGCCCATACGCCCATCCATGCGCGCTGTTTAGCCGCACCTTGATATGGGTTTGCAGGAGCAACAGAATCAGCCGATAACGAACGGTTGCTGAAGTAATATTGAATTAGTCCGATTGCCATACCGATGGCAGCTGCACCAAATGCATAGTGCCAGCCCCAGTTTTCCTGTAAATAACCGGTAACTAGGTAGGCGATGAGTGAACCGATGTTAATGCCCATGTAATATAGCGCATAACCACTGTCACGACGGCCGTCGTCGTCACCATATTGCTGGCCAACCATTGCTGAAATGTTAGGTTTAAGTAAGCCAGTACCTGAAGCAACAAGGATAAGGCCAACGAAGAAAAGGTTTTGCAAGTCTATGGCGAGTACCACGTGGCCTGCGAAGATGATAATACCGCCATACCATACGGCGTTTTTACCACCGATTAAGCGGTCCGCTAACCACCCGCCCGGTAAGCCTAGAAAATATACCGCACCTGTGTATAGGCCGTAGATTGCCCCAGCGGTTGCAACGGTAAAACCTAAGCCTTGTGTCTGTAAGCTCGCGGTCATGAAAAGAACAAGTAGCGCGCGCATACCGTAGTAACTCATGCGCTCCCACATTTCTGTAAAGAATAGCGTTCTTAGGCCCCCTGGATGGCCGAAAAAGCTAGTATCGTTAGATGGTTTCATAATTATATTTTAATTCCATATTGCTTATGGTTGTTATTGTAGAGCACTTATAGCATAGGCTCTTTGATAGTCGTCCGTAAGGCGGATAGCTTCTTATACTAGAGCTTGCTTAAAGACACAAGATTTGGGCGACAAACTTCATCAAAGCGGTGTCAATCGGCTAAGTCTTGTACGACTTAGCCGATTGAATAGTTGGCTTGCTAAATAGATAGAGGCACTAAAGCTCGCGGATAGTAGCTACTACAATTCGTACTATTCCGTAAATAAGCAGCAATGACACACCAAAAAGAACAAGGTTATAGATAACCGTGGGGTAAGCATTATCATCTGGAAGGGTAGGTGATTCTACGGTTACCAAATGTTGCAGTTTTTGGTATGCCTCTACGCGCGCGTTTTCTAGTGTAATAAGCGATGAAGAGTACGCTTGAATAGCCAATTGAAGCTGCACCTGAAGGTTACTGTATTGCGCCATTAATTCACTGACTGACAGGGCTTCACTTTCTCCTTCAGCGGTACTGATACGCTCTTTTTGTTTTTCAACTTCTTTTTGTAGAGCAGCTATTTCACGCTTAATGTTAATCACTTCTGGTGCGACGTTAGACATCATGGTCGACATTGTGCTTAGCTCAGCTTTTTTCTGGGCAAGGGTCGCTTCCAATGAAAAAGCGATTTGCTGAAACGCTGCACCTTCAGCAGTAGGGTCGAGTACGTTGTACTTGGATTGGAAGCCTAATATTTCAGTTTTTGCTTGTTGAAGTTTTTGTTCAACAATCTCGTGTTCACCCTTGGCAAACGTAAGCTTTGATTTAGCTAAGTTGTTATTGATGTTATTGATAAACTCTTCCGCTTTATCAACAATAGCTTGGTTTATTATTTGGGCATATTCAGCGTCAAAAGCGCGGGTTCGCAAACTAATGACAGAAGATGCCGAGTCCACGCTAACTTCAATATGGTTCAGATAAAACTGATAAAAGTCCTCTTGCTTGTGTGAAGATGACAGGCCACTAAACAAATCGGCTTTGTTTGACATGTAATGATCTCGAAGGCCAATAGTCTCATCGAGATACTTAATCATATCTGCAGACTGAATATACGCTTCTACAAGCTGACTTTCCGTGCCGCCGGATGCACCAGAAACACCAGCTGCCATCAAGAGAGATGAGGGGTCGAAACTGCTGCCGCCATCGCTAGATTTTACAATTAACTGACTTTTACTTTCGTATTGAGGTGCAGCCCATAAAACAAGATATAGGGCGTAAAGCACCCATGGAAGTACAAGCAACAGCATTTTGTGTTTGCTGAGAAGGGCATTGAGCTGTGTAAGAGATTTTTCCACTGTGATTTGAACCTATTTAAGTGATTTCTTATTGTCTGCATCCTGCGTATAAACGTCGATGCCTTCTTCGAGATCGTGATAATAAGTAAGTTTGCCTTCATCTATGATAACGGCAGACGTACAGAACTCGCGGATTTGGTCAAGTTCATGGCTAACCATAATAACGCCCGCTTGTTCACTTTTTTCTTTTAGCGATAAACGCGCTTTTTTTCTAAACAGCGGATCGCCTACTGAGGTTGCCTCATCGATAAGGTAAATATCAAAATTGATATTCATACAGCACGCAAACACGAGTTTGGCGCGCATACCTGAGGAGTATGTGCGCACGGGAAGGTCGAAGCGTGCGCCGAGTTCGGCAAATTCTTGCACTCGCTCTTCGTATTCTGGAAGCGATTTGACGTTGTTAATTCGGCCCACAAAACGCGTATTTTCTCGCCCTGTCATTTGCGGGTGTACACCTGTTTGAAGGGCAACCGGCCACGACATGGATTTATTCGTTAAAACTCGGCCTCTGTCAGGGTATTCGCTTTTTGCTAGCATACGGAAAAGAGTCGACTTACCCGCGCCATTTTTACCCAAAATTGCGACGTTGTTTTCCGTAGGAAAATCAAAATTCAAATTTTTGAAAATATATTGAGGGCCCATTTTACTGGGGTAACTCTTTGTTAGATTCTCAATTCTTATCATCGAGACAACACCTTCTTCCATGTGATGTGATACATCGAAAGGCTTAGGAAGAGAAAAATTATAGTAATTTCAATTAGAAAGCCAAGGGATACGCCCTTTGTTCCATAGGATTCGAAACAGGCGTAGCGTGCGAGCTCATTGAAATGAACAAGAGGATTCCACGTTAAGTAAGGCCAATACTCTTCAGGCAGATCTTGAAGACTGAAAAAAACGCATGAAATAAACATTAGTGGGCGGGTAAGCATTGACTTTATCTTATCCACTTCCGGCACGAATGCGGCAGCGATAGCAAAAATCATCCCTATGGATATTGAAAATACCCACAAAAGAAGAAACAAAGATATCAGCAGCAACGGGTCATTTACCGTAAAGGTCTCGCCCATCAGGTAAAGCGCAAGACATAGTAATGCGACAACCACTACCTTTACTGAAAACTCGAGGAAGCCCGCTGTGAGTATCGCTGAAATAGGTTGAACCTGTCTGAACGCATAGAGCGGCTTATTTCTGCGCACAGAAGTTGATACTGACTGGAGGCATGTAGTCAAAGACTGCAGCCCGACCATACCGATCATCATAAACAGAAAAAGAGGAATAGAGTGGATATCATCGCCGCTGATCAGTCCACGAAGGTATGACAGCGCGAAGATAAAGGCAAAAGGCTCTAAAAATGCCCAGCCTAAGCCAAATTTATCGTTAAATTTACTTTGGAGCTCGCGCAGGAAAAGCGCGAATATCACGCCTCTCCATGCGTAGAGCTGGTCTTTAAACGTTACCATGTTTAGTTAGTAGCTACGTTGGCTGCAATAGCAATTTGATAAACAATCTGAGTAATGTCTTTAACCGCTTGCAATAGCTTGGTATCGATAGCAGGCAATACGATGATCTGATCACCTGGTTCTAACTTACTATCGTTGCTTGCTAGGAATGAGCTGTTGATGCTGGTAAAGGTAACATTACCATTTTTACGAACAATAAGGATTCGTTCGTCTTCAGCACGTTCAGTGAATCCGCCGGCCCAAGCAACATAATCTTCAGTCGTGGCTTCTGGGTTAAAGACTACTGACTGAGGAAGTAACACTTCACCACCTACGTGCACTAAGTCAGTTACCTCTGGGATGACAATAGTGTCATTCGGTTCTAGCAGAATATTTGCGATATCACCATTTTCAGAAACTACGACTCTGCCTTGAGGCTCAATCTGGCGAGCACGTGCGATAAAGTCAGCGACAAGCTGAGCTTCTTGGGCACGGATGGCTCCTTCACCCGTCGAGCTAATGGGAGCGGTATACATGCTCCGCTCAAGACGCTGAAGACCTTCTTCGATGATTTCTTTTTGCTTTACAGCAACGCTTTCTCTTAACAGATAAATATTCTGGGTATCAGAAAGGGCTGTATCTGCTTCGATGTGATCTAGTACATCGATAAGGCGTGTGCCTTTATCAACCATAATCTGAGATGCGCCAGCAAATGCGCCAGCCACATTAATGCGATAGATTTGGGGCTCGTGGTCAGCAAGGTATTCAACCGTGTCACCTGCACTTAGTTCAAGTGAAGCAAATTCATCCAAACTCAAGTAGCGAGCAAACTGTTTGTTATTTCGAATACCAGATACCGAAGCATGGGAGGAAAACTCACCTGGTCGCGCAAAGTAATTCACCACGCCGCCGTTCAATTCTTCGTTAAGAAACTCAAAGGTGAAGCTATTTCGAGCGCCTGTTTCAACGACAATAGTGTTGCCAATTGGGTGCACTAATATGGTATCGCCATCTTTAAACGACATCTGAGGCAACTTACCATTTCTGAAAAATGCATATAAATCGGCAGTAGCGACTACTTTACCATTGCGTACTACGTCTATTTGCCTAAAACTTCCGCGCTGAAAATCAATACCACCAGCGCGTTTTAGGTAATACAGCACGCTATCTGAGGCGAGGCCTGCATATTGACCAGGTCTTAGCACCGGGCCAGAAACGAAAATTGACACGGGCGTTGATGTAAGAAGGTTGACGTAAACATTTACATCGTTTGTATAAACCTGTCTGATTTTTGCAGTAACGGTTTGATTTACACTGCCAGCAGGCGTATTTGCAACACGGATAGGACCAATGTTAGGAATAAAAATATTGCCTTGATTATCAACGGTTACCACGTCAGAAAAGTTTACCGCTCCCCACAGCCAAATATTTATTTTATCGCCTGGCGCAACGAGATAGTTATCATTTAGACCTGTGCTGCGTTCCGACTCAAATCCACCAATAAATAAGTTGGCTGCAAAAGGTGGGTTTTCCATAGGCGCTTGCGCAGGAAAAACAGTATCAATAGTTGGCTCGCCAGGTAAGTTTACGCCATTACGAGGCTGGGTTGAAAACTGTCCCATGGTATTCGCAGAACTGCTAGCGCCTGGAAGCGTTCGCTGGGTTGAAATACTCAGTGGCGATACGGACTGATTAGCAATGCCGCTACTCTGGCTCTGCTGAGCTCTTTCTCTTAATTGCTGCAATTGTTCCACGCTTTGCGCGCTTGCAGTGCCCACATAAGCGAAAAGAAGTGACGTTGCACAAGCCGCTAGCGTCAGGCGCTTTAAAGTTTTTTTGATGCTGGTTGACTGCATTTATCTATTCACCTTGCACTGTTGCCGAAGCTACTAAGGGAGTAATAACTCGCCATTGACCGTTTCGCTGACATGTCGTCATTTTACGCTGAATATCAGAAGACGCTGTTTCACCGTCTTGTAAAGAAAATCGGATACATTTATTGCCTGTGGCGGATATATAGTGCTTCAAGGACTCGTATTGGTGGCCATTGAAGCGTATTGAAAATAATTCCTGCGTATCATGATAAATGTTGGCTTTTGGAATATTTATTGCAAGCTCTTTGTCCGGTGCAAGGGAATAAGCAAGAGAAGAATGCACCAAAGGAATGTCAGCCTTAGTGGCGGTAGGAGTGTTAGAACACCCAGCTACGCCTACCGTAACTACGATAGGTAAAATTAGACGAGATAATTGTTTGAACATTAGCTTTCATATCCATATAGCAATTTCGCGCTAGGATAACATAAGTTTTAAAAAAAGCATGTTCGCTATCGCAGTTGCTGAATTGTCTGAGTCTTCACCAAGACAGCAATATAGAAGACAAGTTCATATCAATAGTGTAACTCGATATGTTTTTGGCATTGCAAAGACTGGAAATAGACGAGTAAGTTAACAGGTTAAAGGAATAAAGAAGTTATTCAATCGTTACAACAGAAGCTGAGATAGTTCGAGAGAGGCGGCGAGAAGACGCACAACAGGTTCTCTTTTTAGCGGTGATTAAGGTTATTCTCGCAACAAATGAGTTTTTGACACGTTTTGATACGTTATTTATGCATGAAGGGTGGTTACTTAGACAAATGTTTTATATTATATCGAAGTTTTCTATCCGCATACTCATAACAAGATGCCCTCATCGCGCTGGAAGAAATGGAAGTTGTAAATAAATGGAAGCAACATTTAGTTTTTTATCAAAATTTGCATGTGTATTGACAGAAACTACTACAAATAGCTGTGTTTTTGTCGGTAACGCGAGGTTGTGTGTTTTATGCTAGCTTATTTGCAGTTTGTCCCGCTTTTTACTGCATTTTTCGTCGCCCTTATCCTTTTGGTGGTCATGACGCCTTTAGCGCATCAATTTGGCTTAGTTGACCAACCATCAGCGCGAAAACGTCACGCCGGAATTGTACCTCTAACAGGTGGTGTGGCTATTTTTATGGCCGTGCTTGTTGCCAGCGTCGCGACAGATGTGTGGATGAAAAACAACCCTCTGTTTTTCACCGCATCAGCATTTGTTGTCTTGCTTGGTATGTTGGATGACCGTTTTGACCTGAGTGCCAAAGGCCGCCTTATGTGCCAATTTGGTGTTGCAGCGATCATGGCATGGAGCGCGCAAAACTATATTACATCTTTGGGTAATATCTTCGGAACAGGTGAGGTATTTCTCGACCTAGGTGGGTATTTCTTTACGATCATTTGTGTGGTCGGTGTCATCAATGCGTTTAACATGATAGACGGTATTGATGGATTAGCCGGCGGTATGAGCCTTGTTATTCTATTAACAGTTGCGGGCTTTTTGATCTTTACTGGTAACGGAGCCTCCATCATGGAGCCGCTTATCATCGTTGCAGCTATTGTTCCTTTTCTTGCTTTTAATTTGAGTTGGAAAGGGTTTAAAGGCAATAAGATATTTATGGGTGATGCTGGCAGTATGTTCGTTGGGCTCACTATCGTATGGTTGCTTGTTGATCACACTCAAGGTGAAGCTGCTGCATTTAGGCCCATTACTGCGGTGTGGTTAGTCGGCCTTCCATTAATGGACATGGCCGCGATCATGTATCGCCGTGCGCGGAAGGGGCAATCAATGCTCAAACCTGACCGTCAGCACCTTCACAATATCTTTATGCGTGCAGGGCTTAGCAGTAGAAAGTCACTTGTTGCTATCCTTTTGCTCGGAGCATGTTATTGCTTAATCGGTATATTAGGAGAAGTCTATCAGGTAGCTGAAGCCGTCATGTTCTGGGGCTTTATTGGGCTACTCGTTGTGTACAGTCTTGTTATCCAACATATTTGGAGTGTACTGCGCTTTGTGAAGCGATTAACCGCATAGTTTGAGTAAAATCGTGGCAGGCTTAGTAAAATCTCTGTAACATGCCAACAAATAAAAGCGCACAGTTAAGGCGCTTTTATTTTCTCTGTTACTTTTTTACGTTGGTAAAATTTCTTGATAAATCAATTCTCTATTCTTCAAAATAACAATAAAAAACAGCATGTCGAATCGATAATTGCTATGGCGGTTTACCAAGCTGACAATGCGAAGTGGCTTCGCGAAGCCATTGAAAGCATGACTGAGCAGTCTTACACAGATTTTCTTTTCGTTATTGTCGCCGACGGACCTGTACCTCAACAAATAACTCGCCTACTAGAGGATGTAGCAAGTAAAGACGACAGGGTAATAATAGCGTCGAATAGTCACAATGTGGGGCTAGCAAGTAGCATGAACTCAGTTGCTGACTTCGGTATGCAGTTTAACCCATCGTTTTTCATAAGAATGGATGCGGATGATATTTCTGAAGAAAACCGCCTTCTACGTCAAATCACCTACCTTAAAAAGCACAGCAATATTTCTGTACTAGGATCAGCACTAACGGAAGTTAATGAAAGTGGTGTTAAAGTTGGCGCGCGAGTAATGCCCGCTTCGCACAGGCAGATCGTTCGTATCTTGCCGAGACGATGCTCGCTAAACCATCCAACAGTAGTTATTCGTTACAATGTATTTAATGATGGGCATCGTTACGACAGTGACTTGTTAAACACACAAGACTATTTTTTCTGGATAACCTTAGCGTCTAAGGGGTATATCTTTAGGAACTTAAAAGATCGACTTTTGAAGTTCAGACGAGTCAATAACTTTTATAAACGTCGAGGCTTAAGTAAGTCGCTCAACGAGTTCAGAGCTCGTTTATATGCCATACGTAAATTAAAGCAACTTTCACTCTATAACTTTTTTTACGCTTGTGGTGTTTTAGCATTGAGGTTAATGCCTGGAAAAGTGGTTAAACTTGCCTATAAACTTGATAGACATTTACTGGAAAGGTTTGGTAAACATTGAGCGTCGGCGTTGTTGTTATACTATTTAATCCTGATGTTGAGCACGTGCGTAGTCTCATCGATGCGTTTTGTGCCCCTGACTGGAACGTCATCTTAGTTGATAATTCTCCAAGTCCTCAGCAGGCTCTTTTAACAACTGATGTTACTTATCTTCATTACCCCTCAAATATTGGTATCGCCCACGCTCAGAATGTCGGCTTGAAAGTGCTCTTTAATGAGGGAAGCGACTACGCCTTTTTGCTTGATCAAGATAGCTTGTTCTCTCCCGATATTGCTGTTGAGTTAGTGAGGCAATTCCAAGACCTTGAGCAACGTTCCCCAATTGCAGCCATAGGCCCTTCTATCTATTGCCAATTTTCAGAGTGTGTCGATCAGGGTGTTCTGCAAAAAGGGAAGCAGGTTTCCGAAAAGTTAAAAACAGTAAAGCAAATCATTGCCTCAGGCATGTTAATTTCCAAACGTGCTTTTGAACGTGTGGGTGAAAAAGAAAATGAGCTCTTTATCGATGGCGTTGATCACGAGTGGTGCTGGCGTGCTCGAGCCAAGGGCATGGTTATCTATCAGTCGCTCAGTGCATGTATGCCTCATCGACAAGGCGATGATAGAGTGAAAGTTTGCGGTGTGACATTCAAGCAGGGCGCACCGATAAGGCTCTACTATCAGTTTCGTAATGTACTCATTTTAGCGCGCCGCCATTACGTACCTCTTTATTGGAAACTTCGTCATGTTTGTGCAATACCTCTGAGGTATCTTGTAAACAGATATTGCTTTGAGCAAGGCAAAACGCGAGGCGCTTTCATGTGGGCAGGACTCAAAGACGGATTAAAACGCAAAACCGGCCCCATAGAGCATGCACTAATTCCAAAAAGTAGTGTGAAAAAAAGCGACACTTGATGTGTAGGAAAGGAAGGACAAACCATAAACGCTTTCACTATTATGGTGCATTAGATATTATTTATCCCTAATTTTGTGCTTTTATCGGTGGTTTTGAGCTGTTTTGCTCATTTTCAATACACAGACGCTCTAAAAAGGTAATTGGAACATCGATTGCATTAGTCTTGCGAACAACAGTGAATATATCTCAGCTTAAGGAATAACAAACGGCTGAAAGTCGTCTTAGGCGTGTATTTAGGATTTTAAAAAAGGATATTAACTATGAGTCAGGTTAAAAAAGCGGTAATCCCTGTAGCGGGCCTTGGGACGAGAATGCTCCCAGCAACGAAAGCTATTCCAAAAGAGATGTTGCCAGTGGTTGATAAGCCATTGATCCAATACGTGGTAAGCGAATGTGTTGCTGCAGGACTAAAAGAAATTATCCTAGTAACGCACGCGAGTAAAAACAGTATTGAAAACCACTTTGATACCTCTTTTGAGCTAGAAGCCACACTAGAAAAGCGTGTAAAACGCCAACTGTTAGAAGAAGTTCAGTCAATCTGTCCAAAAGATGTAACTATCATGCATATTCGCCAAGGCGTTGCGAATGGACTTGGTCACGCAGTACTTTGCGCTCGACCTCTGATTGGCGATGCGCCATTTGCGGTAGTACTACCTGACGTCATTATTGATGATGCAGCAAGTAATCCTAAGAAGGATAACCTTGCAGACATGGTTGCCAAATTTAACACCAGCCGAGTAAGCCAGGTCATGGTTGAGCAGGTTCCAGACGAAGATATCTCTAAATTTGGTATCGCAGACCTAGACGGCGCGGCAATTGCGCCAGGTGAGTCAGCGAAGATTCACAAAATGGTTGAGAAGCCGCCTCGCGACGAAGCACCTTCTGACCTTGCCGTTGTAGGCCGATACGTTCTGTCAGAAAAAATCTGGGATCTGTTAGAGTTCACGCCTCCAGGAGCAGGTGGTGAAGTTCAGCTTACTGATGCTATTGATGCATTGATGAAACTTGAACAAGTTGATGCCTATTACATGAAAGGTAAGAGTCACGATTGCGGTAGTAAGTTGGGTTACATGAAAGCTAACGTTGAATATGCGTTACGTCACCCATCGTTAGGCGACGAATTTAAAGAATACTTAGCTTCTGTTGTTAAATAGTCTTACTAGGGCTTGTTGATCTTTAGTGTAGATGAAAGAACAGCAGGCCTAAGGCAATTAAATAGCTTTAAACGATTAAAAATGCGCCCTTGCGGCGCATTTTTTGTGTGTGGAGCCAGCGTACCGCCTTTTCGCTTTAGTCCTTCTATCTTACCTGTACATAGCCTTCAATTTTATTAAGCATCTTTTCACCGATACCTTTCACTTGAGTTAATTGTGCGACCTCAAGAAACGGGCCTACTTCTTCACGATATTTAATAATAGCTTTCGCTTTAGATTGTCCAACGCCGGGTAGGGTAATTAATTGCTCTACGGTCGCCGAGTTTAAATCGATACGTTGTTGTTGGCTTGTACCTTCATTAGCTTGCGAATTTTCGCTATCCGCTGGTTGAGCGTGAACCGCTGGCGTTTGAATGGCTAGTGCAGATAGTACGAGTAAACCTGAGATTAATTTTTTCATCATCTTTCCTTGTATGTTGCTAAGCGCGCCATAAAGCGTTATCGGCGCAATATTTAAGTAAATGGGTTTAAGTCATGTACCAAAGCGCGCTGACTTTTGTAACCTAGATGCAAGCGGAGCAGGCCTCTTCAAAAATTTCCTGTCTTCTGTTGTGACCAAGTTACAAAGCTCAGCACACTTCAACGTGTACAAAGGAAATAATAAAGGTGAACGAGAAAAGCGGTAGTCCAGTTTTAGTACAGTTTAAAGCAGGGGAGTGATTAATAGAGGCATAAAAAAAACGGGCTATTAAGCCCGTTTTGAAATAATTGAAAGGTGTAAGCTCAAACGCTTATAGGCGGTCAAGAAGCGCCTGAGTGAACTCGGTTGTACCTGCTTCACCACCAAGGTCACGTGTTGTGCGATCGCCAGACTCGATAACGTCTTTTAGTGCTGCGCGAATTTTCTCTGCTTTATCGCCCATGTTTAGGTACTCAAGCATTTGCGCTGCTGCCAAGATTACTGACGTCGGGTTAGCTAGGTTCTTACCAGCAATATCTGGTGCAGAACCGTGAACGGCTTCGAAGATTGCACAATCTTCACCGATGTTTGCACCTGGTGCCATACCAAGACCACCGACAAGACCAGCACATAGGTCAGATAGAATGTCACCGAAAAGGTTAGTCGTAACGATAACGTCAAACTGATGCGGGTTCATCACAAGCTGCATACAGCAGTTATCAACGATCATTTCAGCTGACTCGATGTCAGGATAACGCTCACCAACTTCACGGGCTACTTTAAGGAAAAGACCTGATGTTGACTTAAGGATGTTAGCTTTGTGAACAGCTGTTACTTTCTTACGACCTTCACGGCGCGCTAATTCATAAGCAAAAACAACGATTTTTTCAGCGCCGTCACGAGTGATCTTACTCATTGCTTCAGCTTCGTTACCGTCTTCTGATACAACTTGGCCAAGACCAGAGTACATACCTTGCGTGTTTTCACGAACGGTAATGATATCGATGTCTTCGTAACGTGCTTTTGTGCCTTTGAATGACATCACAGGACGAAGGTTTGCGTACAGTTTGAACTGCTTGCGAAGACTAACGTTGATTGAAGTAAAACCTTCACCAACGGGGGTCGTTAAAGGACCTTTAAGCGCAACTTTGTTTTTTGCGATTAGGTCTAAAGTTTCTTGAGGTAGAAGCTCGCCATGTTCTTCCAGTGCGACTAGGCCAGCATCGGCATAGTCATAGGCAAAGTCACAGCCAACCTTATCTAAAATTTTTGTGGTTGCATCGATAATGTCCGGGCCAATGCCGTCACCGCGAATGACTGTAATACGTTGCTGAGTCATGTGGAGGGATCCTCTGGTAATTCTGTTGTCAAAATCGTTAGGTTTATTCAATTTGTAGCTTGGCGTTTATGAGCCAATTTCTGCCTGCTTACTTATTATAATGGAAAATGTAGGGAAAAAGGGTTAAGCACTGCAAAAGTTGCCGTATTTTATACGATACCTGGCGCAAGTTATAGCCATTCGTAAAGATTAATTAAATAGCCGAGTACGATGTTTAGGAGTAAATGGCGTTACTGCGCGAGCGGACAGAACAAAAGTGACCCATTAGCGTCTAGCGCGTTTACCACATCATCTCGTCGAATACCTAGGATATTTAAAAGTGTTTTGATATTGATATCCTGAAGTAATGAATAAATATCCTGATTAAATAAGCACGCTTTGGCGAGAGCGAAGCTCAACACCAGAATTGCTTGTTCCTTTTGAAGTGATTTAGGAACGTCCGTACTTACTTTACTGCATTGGTGTATAACGGCACGCCACGTCGAGCTTTGATGCCAACTTCCAGCAAGTTCAGAAGCGATTGCTAGCCAAGGCGTGTCAGATTTGACCTTGAATGCGCTATTAATGGACACAGCTTTGCTGAGGTCGACGGGTAATGCTCGTGACACTTTAAACCCTGGTAGCGTGAACAAGGGAGTACAAACAAAGGTCATAGTCAATGCGGCAGATTGCGGCGAAAACTTCGAATCGGCGAGTTGTGCGAAATAGCTTGCAAATGAACAAGCCAATAAAGTTAATTGCTTGCACATGCCCATCAGTGGAAATTGGTTTTGCGTTAGCCGTTCTAACAGAGCAAATTGAATAAGCATGTCACCCACACGTTCAATGCCGTAGGTCAAAACCGCCTGTTTAATGCTTTTAACCGGAAGCTGAAGACGGTTGTCCTGACTCGCAGTGTGCATCAAAAAGTGATTAAACGTGGGCACGCTTTCAATTTTTTCGCAAAGTTGTTCAATATCTACATCGCGCTTTTGCAGCTCATCGATAATAGTTATAAGAGCTTTAGGGGGATGCTGAATTGCGAATGTAGAAGGTAAAAATGGTGTGCCGCCATGATTTACTCTCGCAGTGGCGGTATCAGTGTAAAGAGCAACAAAGTGCTCAAACGGCATTGTTAGTGAAATGGGAGAGCGTATTGACGATAGAGGCAGCCACTTTCCATCTTCATCGTCTTGACTAAGCATAAATACGTAGCCGTGATTTTGCTGAATGTCGACTAGCGCGCCCGGTACGCCGTTTGCGTAAACCTTTGCGCCAGGTAGCACACCATTAAATAGGTTGATAAGTGGTGCAATAAGGTGACGATGATGTGCTGGAAGGCGTAAAACGATCTGAGTGAAAACCTCACGATAATCTGCTTTTTTTGTTTTAGTAGCGAAAACATTTGCTAGGAGACAAAGCCTTTGAACCATATTAAGCCGAATGTCTGCAACGTAGTTAATGGGCTTGTCTGACCGAAATGCTTTTTGAAGTTTAATGATATCCAGCCAAATCGAGAGATTGTGTTTACGCAAAAAGCGAATGATATTGGCCGTTTGGTCGCTTGGTGTTCCTTTACTTGAAAGCCAGAGGGATGCGAGTAAAGACGCAAGCACATGTTGTAAATAGTGGTCGTTTAATCGGCAAAGCTTGCCAAACAGCGCCAATAATAAAAGATGTTGAGTATCTTTGGGAAGGTCATTATCGATGTGTAACGTTGCTGCAGCAAGCGCTGGATTGGCGTTTACTAAGGTCAGGATCCGTTTAGCGATTTTCAACCAATGGTTTATACGCTGCTCGACAGAAAGTTCAGTGTTACCTAACTGAACCAGGCGTTTAAGCGTGGAAATGATGTCGCTCACTCCCCATCCTTCTAACTTTTTTGGTAACTGGAGTAAGCCCCTTCACCCCATGCAATAAGTTTGTCGTTTTCAAAAAGTAACGGTGTACATTCATCTTGCGTGGTTAAGCCGTCAGCGCGCACATGTTGTGTCCTGAAAAACATAACCTGTATCGCCGTTGCTCCTTGTCGCTTAGCTTCTGTAATGTCAGGTGAGCCTAACAAAGCCAAAACCTCTTCTCTTGTACTGCCCAACTTCAACTTGGTAATTTGCACACGGTTATATTCTTCACGGTCTTTCCAATCCATATTTTCTGGCTTATCGGGATAGAACGCGATAACCATAAAAACAAACACCGCATAAAGGGCGATGCCAGCTAAAATTAGACGAATAACCTTGGTATTCATGACCGTTACTTCTCGTTTTTCTTTACTTTAATGTTAGTGTTAATCACGAGTGGGACGCATTTCCATCACGTTGAGAGAAAGCTTGATGCTTTAATGCGCAAAACAATACTCTTTAGTAGTGTAACGCAAAACGTCTGCCAAGCATAAGTAGTAAACGTAAGCAAATGCGTCTTATCACGGTTATCGGTTATTCATTACCTTATTTTTCATTCTTCACAACGTAACACGGTTCATATGCCGTCCCCGGGAGCTTCATTCGGTGCTGTTTTACAAAGGATTCTAGCAGCGTATCGACTTTTTCCATCAGTGCACTGTCACCAGTAAGTTCAAACGGACCATGTTTTTTAATTTGGGCAATACCCTCTGCTTTAACGTTTCCTGCGACAATACCCGAAAACGCTTTGCGCAAATTGGCCGCTAGATCACTTTTACTTTGATCTAAGTGCAGTTGAAGGTCGGCCATACTCTCATGCGTTGGAATAAAGGGCTGTTGAAAGTCTTGTTCAATTTTTAATGACCAATTAAAGCTGAATGCGTCACCCATCGCACCTCTGAACTTCTTCACTTTTTCAAGGTGTTTATTCATGGTGCGTGCTACTTCTTCTGGGTCATCCACAATGATTTGATATTTTGACTGTGCTTCTGGACCCAGTGTTGCACCAACAAAGGCGTCTATGGCTTCAAAGTATTCTTCGCTACCAGCTGGCCCTGTTAGAATGAAAGGAAAAGGCTGCTGTGCATTTCGTTCATTCATCAAGATGCCAAGCAGGTAAAGCAGTTCTTCTGCTGTACCAACACCTCCTGGGAACACGACGATACCATGGCCCAATCTAACGAACGCTTCTAGGCGTTTTTCGATATCCGGCATGATAATGAGCTCGTTTACTATGGCATTCGGTGGCTCAGCAGCAATGATACTCGGCTCTGATATACCAATGTAACGCCCGGTTTTATGGCGCTGCTTAGCATGACCAATGGTAGCGCCTTTCATTGGGCCTTTCATTGCCCCAGGGCCGCATCCGGTACAAATATTCATATCACGTAAGCCAAGTTGATAGCCTACTTCTTTAGTGTATTTATACTCAACCTGATTTATAGAGTGGCCACCCCAGCAAACAATAGTGTTTACGCCGTCGTTACCCTCAAGTGCTTTGGCATGGCGTAGCATGTCAAAAACCATATCGGTAATGTCGTTACCTTCCGCTGGAGCGGTTTGGTGAAGAAATGCATACTTATTACCCATGTAAAGCAAGTCGCGCAGTACAGCGAAAAGATGTTCGTGTACACCACGTACGAGTTGCTCATCTACGAACGCTACCTCGGGCGGATTGACGAGCCCAATTTTTACGCCTCGTTCACGACGTATGAGCTTAATTTCAAAATTCTCATAGGGGGCGAATAGCGCTTCGAAATTGTCTTCATCAACGCCGCTGTTCAATACAGCAAGGCAGCAGTTTCTGAACATAGCGAAAAGCTCGCTATTAGTGGCATCTTGAAGGCGAGAAACTTCTACTTGCGACAGTTGGCTCATCCAGCCAACAGGGTTAAGCTGCACTTTCTTCATACTTTACTTCCTATAAGTCAGTGCTTAAATCAGTGACTACGAGATTGCGGCCGTTACGTTTCGCTTTATAAAGGTATTCATCGGCGCGCTCGAAAACCGTTTCTGTAGTATCATTTTCACCGAAACAGGTTGCGCCGAAAGAAGCGGTAATTTTTACTTTTTCTTGCTTAAATTTGAACGGCATAGCAGCGAGCTTTGTTCTAACTTCATTAAGCTTTTTATCAATATCTGCCATCTGCGTGTTAGGCAGCAGCATAACGAACTCTTCTCCCCCCCATCTGGCAACAAAATCATTTTCTGACAGGCTTTGTTTCAGAAACTTGCTCACCACTTGCAGAGTTTTGTCTCCTGCAGCGTGACCAAACCTATCGTTGATCGATTTAAAATGATCAATATCAACAACGGCAACTGCCAGAGTATCCCCACTAGATTTAAAGTGAGCATACGCTGCGTCTAATTTTTCGTTATATGCTTGTCTATTAGGAAGGCGTGTTAGCGGATCGGTTCGACTCTGCATTGCTTGCTCGGCGAGTTTCTTTTTATAAACGCTGGTTTGTTGCTGAAGCGTATCTATGCGCGACTGCATTGAAGACAGCAATGCCATTAGCGCTTCTTGGCCTTGCTGATCGTTGCTTTGCTGCTCGCTTAAGGTGCTTACAAGCTTTTCAACCCGAAACTGGGTCTGCTCTTTAAGGGCTTCTAAGGAGCTGCTTTCTGATACAGCTTCTTCTATGTGGCTAATCTCACGCTTAAGCTGTTCATTGCCCGCTTGGCGTTGCTCGAATTGGGCTTGACTCCCCTGAATGGTATTGTTTACATCGTTGCTTACTTCACCTAGCGAACGGTGTAGGCTCTGAATGACTTTCCCTGTCAGGCTAGCCTCTGACATGGCGTCTTGCACAATCATCCGCAAAATTACAACGCAGCTTTTCAGTAACTGGTCTTCATCCATGCCGTCATCGAGACGTTGCTTTATGTCATTGAGCTGAGGATCATTCGGTTTTTTCTGCGCGTATGAAGTAATCAAATGATTAAGTTCAACTAATATAGAGCGGTAGTGAGGATTGTCATCTTTAGGCGAGCGAGTGGTCGAATTTTCTTGCTTGTTCGATGGCGCCTCAACCGACCCGGTTGGTTCGAGGCCTACCATTTTCTTGTTAAGTGCAATGCGGTGAAGCGCAATGGCTTTTGCGTATAGTTTATAAATACTAAATATATCGCCCACAGGCTGATTCAATTTAATCAACTCTTGTGTTGTCAGCCCTTTCAACTCACTGTCTTGAAAAACAATTTTCTGCAGCTGTTTCATCGCATCTTCTAGCGAAGATACAGTATCAACGCTGTATTTTCTCAGAGTTATTTCTTGGTGCTGTAGAGATTTATTAAGCTTTTCAATACTGACCGCCGCTAGGCTGAAATTTGGTGTGCCAGATAGATGGCCACGCAATACCTTGAGTTCAGTATCTATTTTATCGGAGAAGCCCTCGTAAAATGCTGAGAGCTTCACAATAAACTGGCAAAGAAGCGCATTATTTTGTTTTAAAGTTTGTAGTTGTTTTGCTTCCATAATCTCGTCTTAGTTCTAATTCACTGTTACCGCCGCGGCTGTGTTAGCTTTAGGGGTGTACTTCACCGTAATATTACTGACGTGCTTGACGATGATTGGCATAAGGCGCTTCATAATTCGAACGGAAGGGGTTGATGTCTAAACCGCCTCTTCGTGTATAACGAGCGCACACCGTTAACTTATCTGGCTGACAATGTTGCATTATGTCGTTGTAGATGCGCTCAACACACTGCTCATGGAACTCATTGTGTTGCCTAAAGCTAATCAGATATTTCAAAAGCCCTTCATGTTCAATAGCTTTTCCTTCATACCTAATTTGAATACTAGCCCAATCTGGCTGACTTGTGATTAAACAATTAGATTTAAGTAAGTGGGAAATAAGCGTCTCTTTTACTTCTGCACCACTCTTAGCCAGAGCTAAAAACTGGGTGTTGGGGGAGTATTGTTCGATTTCTACATCAAGACTATCTAACAATGTCCCTTCAAATTCTTTAAATTGCAAAGAGGTAAACTGCTCGGGAAGAATTAGCTTTACCTCAACAGTCTCGCCTGCACATGCTGATAAATCAGCCTGTAGCACCTGTCGTACGTCCTCTGCCGAGGCAAACTTTGTCTGATTGAAGCTATTTAAATAGAGCTTAAATGATTTTGATTCAATTAAGTTTTCTGAGGTGATAGGGACATGGCATTCTAAAATAGCAACATTGGGCTTACCTTTTAAATTAAGCCAAGAAAGTTCGTATCCAGTCCAGGTATCTATACCGTCGAAAGGTAGACTAGAGTTAGCGAGATCCAATGTGTCGCGGCTTAAACTGCGCGGGACGCCTTGCAACAAGCCGGGGTTATATTCAAATTCGTAGTCAACCTGTTTACCCAAAGAGAGGTCATCAGGTGCAGTGATAGTAATTTTTTGAGGTGAATTGTCAGTCGACATGTGAACCTTTTATCCATCTACGTGGGGTTTGAATAAGAGAACTGCAGTGGCGAACTAATGTCGTGCAGTATAGTCGAAACAACCCCAGTATTGACTTAACTGTTTAGTTGTATAGTGTACCCCAAAAATACGCAGGTAACGTCATAATGGCTCTAACAATTTCCGCACAATTAGATAAATTTGTATCATCTTATGTCGAACACACCAAGGGAGAAGGGTTAAAGATCGTATATGATAGCGAGTGGCCCTCGCCGTGCTATGAAAAGACGGCGCAAGATGGGGAGTTTGTTAGATGGACACCAACACTGCAGTCGCCCCCGCAGTCTTTCAATAACGTTGAAGAGGCGCTATCGCTAAAGCTAAATCCAGAATACTGTGAATACTTCACTCGTTACTACAGCGATAATTTAAGGGCTGCCGCCCCTCAAGGTCGCTGCGAGCTTCTACAAGTTTTCAATAGCGAAGACTTTGAGCGACTACAACAGAACTTGATTGGCCATTTGCTAATGAAGCAGAGGCTGGGGCAAGCGCCAACGTTGTTCTTTGGGTTGACTGATGAAGAAGATTTTATCTTAACGGTTGTCAATGAAAGCGGTGAAGTTGCACTCGAGCAGGTAGGTAAAGAGCCTTCTCAAATTCTTGCTCCGTCTCTTGCGGCATTTTTGGAGCAACTTACGCCCACTATGTAAGCTGTTTATTTAATTACATTGTCTGGCAGGTATAAAGTAGCCTGCCGGCAAAAGTCATTACTACTTTGCGCTAATTACCTCATTTAGCACACGTTTTAGTTCTGCCACTTCTTTTTCTAACGTCTCTACTCGTGCTTGCAGACTACTAACTTGCCCCGCGCTATTAGTTGAATTTTGTTGCGAGTCTTCTTTTTCGCTTGGCACATCTAATTTAGGTTTATGCGCGTTAAATCGCTTAATTGCCTCAATGGCTTCGGTTACCGATACTTTAAAAGGAGCCCTAGCACGTAAAATCCCCACCGACGGTGTTTTACCTTCTTTATGCATTTGAAGGCATAAAATATGGAGCTGCTGTAAATTAGAATTACTCATAATTCGAAAATGATTCAATGTCGTCAAAGTTAGCAGTGTAGCTTGTGTGTATAGTCAATTTCACTAATAAGTTACTTATCTCACTACTTTTTTTTAAGAGTTCAATACTGGTGAAACTATAATTTATATAAATATCAGTATCTTATATTTTGGCCTTATTCTTGTTTATTCAGTCCTAAATTACGTTATCACTTGTGCATACAATGGTTACTTTTCTCGCGTATTTATGTCTATTCAGTGTCGGTTCACAAAGTAGACGTAGTATCAAATAAAAACAACACACATAATTTAAGGAATACACATGAAAACGGTTCTTCTTTCTTTAGCTTTAGCATCTTCAGTTTTACTTTCAGGCTGTGTGGTATCTGTAGGTGGAGGGTCAGATAGTCACTATGGTGCCGATTGGGAAGATAGAGAGTTTAATAATCGCAAACACATTGCGAATCTTGAGACAGGGACAAGCTACGAAACTGTGCTGAGAAAAATGGGTGTTGCTGACTTTAACGAATTGTTCGAAAAGCAAGACGGCACTTATCGCGTACTTTACTACCGTACTCAAAAAACAATGGGCGACGGTATAACTACAAAAGACGAGTGCACCCCATTAGTTTTCAGAAACGGCAATTTGGTAGGTTGGGGTGACAGCGCCTATAGCTTGATGCACTAAACACGCTTCAATTTTAGTGACTAAATATAAAAGCAGAATTTATCTTTACTTTTAAATGTTAATAAAAAGTTAACATGTGAGGGGTTTTCGAGTAGGCTAAAGTTTGAACAGCTTGTGAGGTGGTTGGCGCAATGTTAAATGCGGCCGCATTTTTATCCACCTTGCCCATCTTATTTGAATGGGCATTTGCAACTAACAACTTTGCGTACAAGGAGCCCCTGATGAATACCGATGCGATTAATAACGCAATAGCCCCCTTGCAAGATACGGTTAAAGCTATCTACTTATCTGTTGATGACCTGAAAGTTGCTGCCTCCATTCTTTACAATGCATACGTAGACGACCCCCTTTTCATCGACATTTTTCAAGCAGAGAAAGAAGGCTATGAAAGCCGCCTTCGTTCCGCGATTCGCGAAGAACTCAACGCATTCTGGGTTGCAGAACAACCCATGATAGGTCTGTTTGATGACGACAGGCTTATCGCTGTGGCGTGTTTAACCGCACCCGATGCGGCATTTGGTTCAGGACGTTACTGGCATTGGAGATTGCGAATGCTTTTGACGGCCGGATTATTTGGTACTAAGCAAATGTTAGAAAAAGAAGAAAAAGTACGCGCCTTAGTACCCGCCGACAATTTCCATATGTTGAGCTTTATCGCAGTACATCCTGATTATCAGCACCATGGTCTTGGACATATTTTATTAGGTGCAATTGACAGCGTTGTAGAAGAAGACGCCAAAAGCGAAGGCATCGCGGTTTTTGTCACCGTGCCTTCCCATCGTCACTTCTTTAACGACGACAATTATCAAATCGTTAGTCAACTTCATTTGTCACATATAGACGGCGATATAATGTTTAGGAAAAAACAAAACTAGTATATTGCCAGGACACCTATACTGAGGTTCTAAAATGGGTTCTAATTTAATGCGTTCAGAATTGAACGCATTAAACAAAACACTGTTTACCTTTCGGACAGTACGTAATCGCGGAACTCGTGACTTTTCGGAGTTACAATTCTCGCCGGTAAAGGGCCGGTATAACTCGATTTCATAAATCTTTGTATATTATCGATATCCGCTAACGAGCCGTTGATTCGATCGATAACTTTTTGAGTGACTAAAATGACACCTTCTCGGGTAACTGTGAAGCCTTGTTGTTTTGCTATAGCGGTATCAGCAATTACGAAGTTAGGCGGGATGTTTACCCCTTTATCAACAATTACATTAGCTAACCTGGCTTCACTGCCTACATTTACCTCGGGTAGCAACACGCTTTTATCTATTATTGACCCTGTGCCAATACTAACATTTGATGACAAAACTGACTGACTCACAGAGCAACTGTTTAACTTACAGCCTGAACCCACTAATACTTGTTTAAGTTCACAGCAGGTCGAGTGGCTACCATTAGTAATTTCGGTGGGCGCCCGTGAAAAAGAGCTTCCCCAAATAGGCCACGTGGGATCGGATAGGTTTAATAAACTTGAGTTATTCAGCAAGTCCATATGAGCTTGCCAATAGCTGTCCAAGGTGCCCACATCTCGCCAATAGGGAATTTGCGCACCATTGGGGCTACGAAAGCGATGAGCGAAAACTCGATGCTGAGCAATAATTGAAGGGATGACGTCTTTGCCGAAATCATGCTCAGAATTAAGCGAGCCAGCATCTTCGGTGAGTAATTTGAACAATACATCAGCGTTAACTACATAATTACCCATGGAAGCCAAACAATAGTCAGGAGCATCGACCAGTGCATGGGGAACGCGGGGCTTCTCATCAAATGCGGTAATTTGACTATTGCAATCAACCTTTAACACCCCCAACTGATTCACGGCTAACTCAGTAGGCACTTCGATGCATGACACTGTCATTTCAGCATTACTCTTCACATGGGTAGTTAAGAGTTTACGGTAGTCCATGTTATAGACATGATCTCCTGAAAGAATCAAAACGTATTTTGGAGCCACCGACTTAATATAACCCATGTTCTGATAGCACGCGTCTGCCGTTCCCTGATACCAGCTTTCAGACCGTTGTTGTGATGCCGCTAAAATATCCAATCGACCGCCAAAGCTGTTGTTCAACGGGCTCCAATGCTGCATCAAATGGCGAATTAAACACTGTGACTTATACTGAGTCAGCACGGCAATTTGCTTTAGACCTGAATTAACACAGTTCGATAATGGAAAATCTATAATACGACAGTGGCTCCCAAACTCTAGTACAGGCTTAGCGCGCATTTTGGTTAATTCTTTCAACCTTGAGCCCTGGCCACCGGCCAAGACTAAAACTAAGGTATCTTTCATTATCTGGTAAATATCTGTTTCAGCATTCATATCAGGCTCCGAATTCAGCCGTCCCTGGCGCTATTTGTATCTAGTCTGTTATCTCAATCTTACGCTGTAATTCCTGTGCTTTAGCCGATTTAGGAAGAAGTATCTTGAGTACTCCTTTCTTAAAATTTGCGTTAATAGCATCTTGCTCTACGCTCACAGGTAACCTGAAACTACGCTGAAAACTGCCGTAACTACGTTCCATCACGTGTATGTTGTCTTCTTTATCTTCATCGCTTTCATACTTCTTCTCCCCGCTTATAGTGAGAATGTCGTCTGACAGCGATAGTTTTATGTCCTTACTCTCTAACCCCGGTAATTCCGCAGTCAATTCATAGCTTTTTTTACGCTCAACAATATCGACCTTGGGCGTAACGAAATCTAGTTTGGTGTCTATAAGACCGGAGGACTCTTTTGAAAAGGGAAAATGACTAGAAAAATCTTGAAAGAAGTTATCAAGGGCCTTTTGTCCAAAGAAGCTAGACAAGAAGCTGTTTGATTTACTGTCACTGGAACGATTAGTTATGGGTAAATTACTCATAATAAGTCTCCTATCGCAATAATAAGTAGATTATGGTGAGCCGAACTACCTAAGCTTTGACTTATCAGCTGCTAATAGTTAACAAGATTTAATCGCTAATGATATTGATCCCAGTCAATATAAGAATAGTTTATTTTTTAATCGATAGTGGAAAAGGTATTGCAAATTTTCACCGCGCTTTAGACAAGCGTAAACGGAGCACGATTAGATATTCGCTCTTATATGCTTATAACTAATATGTCGTCTGCATTGCTATGCCATTGAGGAAAAGTACCGTCCATTAAACTTGTAGTCACAAGCTTAGCTTTCAAAGTAACTCAAGATGTAGGTAAACTTTGTTAACGCTTTCTTGGTTGTCCTCTCGTTTCCTAGCATATTTACAAAAATGCATTTTTGCCTCATTCGCTTGTAAGACATTTCCTACAAACGCTGTGAGTGATCTTACCTAAATTCTGAAATAAAAAATCATACTAAAGTATAAAGTCTTTGATTCTATTGCATATTTTTAAAAGTAGTCGAAAGTCGTACAAAAAACTTTCTTAAATCCCTGTAATTCAATATGGCGGTAATAATTGGAAGGGATACTATGAACATGTCACAAGGAAACACGACGAGTCACGGATTGAGTAAGGAATCATCAACGGAATAAGTTAGGACAACTTAAGGATGAGACTCTCACAAGGCAGTGAGTAAAGGGAAGAGAAAGCAGATAGGATGCTGCATTAAACGGACGTTGAAAACGGATTTGATAGGGAATAAAGGAATTCAAGGACGAGAAACGTGATAGGACATCACAAACAGGACGTTGCAGGGATAAAGGGACTAAAGCTAGCAAGGAGCTAGAGGCAAGGAGCCAACGGCAGGAGAGCCATCAAGGAATTTCTAGTTTGCATGGACGAGCAAACCAAGGATGAAAGAAGGACATGCTAAAGGATTAGCAAAGCTGTAGCAGGATGTGCAGCGAAAAATGGAACGAAGGAAGGGATCGTCAGCGGAGCCTGACAAGGACAGCCTCAGGATGAGGAACACTGCATGTAGGATGTGCAGTAATTTAGGAAAAAAGGAAAGGGACCTACGCATGGAAGTGTAGCTCGCACAGGAAGGCGCGAGAGTAGATGGAAAGGGGCGTATACGGATTTTAATCGGGAAGATTTTAGTCGCAAAGGATCGCGGAGAAGGATACTCAAAATTCCAGGAAAAAGGGGAGCCGCTAGGTTCCCCTTTTTTTGGAGACTGTAACTAATTTTGTGTAACTGCCTATCTCAATTTACTCTATAGAGAGTTAAGGATAGGCAGATGAACATGAATAAGAAAGAGCTTGAAGCTTTCGCAAAGGAAGCGGCCA
>Ga0208879_1000077_pt1 | contig 96061 bp, 92 predicted proteins | sample Knorr_S15_td_Bot_FD_185605 | JGI IMG/M metagenome (GOLD analysis project Ga0208879, IMG submission 185605) | Marine microbial communities from Southern Atlantic Ocean transect - Knorr_S15_td_Bottom_ad_5009_LV_A (SPAdes) (version 2) | ecosystem: Environmental > Aquatic > Marine > Oceanic | place...
TTAAGTTGAACACCTTGGCCATGCGGCGACAATTGCATTACGATAGACAATCAAAGCTGGTAACCCAGATGAGCTAATGTGTCTCTTAAACTAGGAGGTGGTTAGTCCAAAATGGTTTGACGACGTATAAAAATTTTTCCGTGAGGTGAAGCCGAGGAACGGCAGGGGCGTGTCGGGGCTACAATGATAGCCTTGGGGAAACCTCGATAGAGGCACCACATAACTGGGCATGTCCGCCATCACTTCGACGAAACCCGCCGGCAGGTTATTGCAGATCGCATCCCGCATTGCCGTCAGGGGCAGGCGCCGGTCTTCCGCCAACGTGGCAAGATAGTCATCGACATCTTTGCTTCGGTCAATCATGACAGGAGGAGGTAGATGAACCTGTTTATCTGTTGATGGGTGAACCCTACAGGAAGTTATTTGGCCAGATCATCGAGCGCCACATGTGCGCCACGGGACTGCCGTCAAATCCCAGACCTTCCTTCGGTTGCCTGAAGTTGCGACCGATGATGTCGGTAAAATCATCGATTTCAACAACCACACCTTCCTCGAACGAATACAGATCATTCAGGGTGATGAGGCGGGAGGTCATGTACCAGCGATGTTTTCTAGCCTTGGCATGGGCTTCAACAATATAGGGTTCCGGCACGTAGTCGGCGCCGAAAAAACCGATATAGGCATCGGGATATTCGTATCCGACTTCGGGGTCCGGGAAGAATCGCAGGGCCTGGTGTGCCTCGATTGCCCAGCTTACCTCTTCGTCCACGTAGGGTTTGACCATCTGTGCGCACCAGTAGCCGTGATCGGTGCGGATGAAATTTGACACACAGATGTCATGCAGCAGGCAGGCCATGATGATCTTCTCGTCCATGCCGTTGTTTCTGGCCAGGCGAGCACTTTGCAAGACGTGATTGGCCGGCGCAAAGCGCAGCTTATAGAAGTCAACGAGTGTGGGTGCCGCGGGCATCTTGGGAATGCGTGGATCCTCGTGCTGGTAATAGGGTCGGGTATCGCCGGCAACGGCTTCTGGCGTCGGATCAATAGTACAGAAGCGGGGTAAAGCAATGCGTTTATCCAACTCTACGCTCATGGCTTCTTCGAGAGCGTCCGCTTTCTCTGAAAGCGTGACAGCACCAGCTATAGAGGCCACGGTTGCAGCACTCATATTGGTCAGAAAGGAGCGTCGGTCCATAGCTAATTCCTCGGTGGATGAAATTTGGGAGCCAGTGCAATAACGACTGAAATCAGCACCACGTAGCCTTTGTTTTTACCACAGAAACCCAACAACCGCTAATTGTTTCGGTGGCTAATAGCTTGATATCCGGGCCTTAATACCGCTCTGATCCGATCCCCCGATTGTTGTTTCGATTCAATCTAATCTGTGTAATCCTCCGCAGCTCAGTCCAACAACGTTTGCCGGGACGCTAAAGGCGACACCTCAGGATTAGAAGATGTACGTAACCGATTGGACGTCGATATTGCCACCCCTGCTCGCAATTGTGCTGGCGATCATTAGCCGGCAGGTTATCCCTTCCCTGGGAATCGGGATTTGGGTGGGTTTTTGCATCGTCGAGTCCGTCAATCCCGTGTCCGGAATCGCGCTGGCGATCGAGGGTGTGGTCAATGTATTCAGTGACCCGGGTGATACCAGGGTGCTGATATTTACCCTGCTCATCGGTGGCTTGATCGCTACCATCGAGAAATCTGGCGGGGTCCGGGGATTCATTCGGCTGCTGGAAGAAAGAGCCTGGGTAGACAGCGCGCGCCGAGCCAAATGGCTGGCCTATTTCACCGGCATCGTGGTCTTTATCGAGTCTAATATGACTCTGTTGGTGGCCGGTGCCATCTCGCGCCCGCTGTTCGATCGCTACAAGGTCTCCCGTGAGGAGCTGGCTTACATCATCGATTCCACCTCGGCGCCGGTCTGCATCATGATTCCACTAAATGCCTGGGGCGCGATAATCCTCAGTCTACTGGCTTCATCCGCTATCGATAATCCTATCGATGTATTCGTCGGTGCTATCGCTTTCAACCTGTATCCCATCATCGTGATCCTGTTTTCCGCAATCGTTATTTCGCGGGATATCAAAATTGGACCAATGCGGCAAGCCCAGGCCCGCACGGAGGCCGGGGAGGTGCTGTGGCCTAAGGCGACTCCTATGGTCGATCCTTCTATCCTGGCGCAGCATGAAGCGGCGAGCCCGGACGACAAGGCAAGGTTCATGATCGTGCCAATCCTGGTCATGGTGGTGGCGATGCCGCTGAGTCTGTATATAACCGGGGAAGGGGATCTCAGTGCGGGTTCCGGCTCAACCTCGGTGTTGTGGGCGGTGCTGTTGGCGCTGCTGGCGGCCTGGATACTGGTACTTCAAGCCAGGCGCAGCGCCCTCGATGAACTGATGCATACCTTTCTAAGGGGTGCCGGCGGGCTCTTGCCGGTGGCCATGATCCTGTTGTTCGCCTTGGCTCTGGGTGATGTCGCGAACTTGCTGGGCACCGGTGCGTACGTGGCGCAATTAGCCCAGGAGACGATCCCACTGACCATGTTGCTACCGCTGTTGTTTCTTATCTCCAGCTTCATCGCGTTCTCCATTGGTTCGAGCTGGGGTACCTTCGCGATCATGATTCCCCTGGCAATGCAGATTGCCCTGTCCCTGGAGTTGTCCACTTCGCTGTTTCTGGCCGCGGTATTGTCTGGCTCGGTGTTTGGCGATCATGCCTCACCCATCAGTGATACCACGGTGGTGGCTTCGATGGCGTCGGCAACAGACCATATAGATCATGTGAGGACGCAGCTGCCTTATGCGGGTATTTGCGCAGCCATCGCGGCCGTCGGATTTTTCATCCTCGGCGTGGTGTTGTTGTAGGCGTGATTCCGATTTTTATCATCGATTCGAGAACTGCTGCGCCGGCAATGGCCTCGTTCACTCGGACAAATCGATGTCTCGAATCTCGGTGATAGGAAGCATTTCGATGTCCCTGAATTTGCCGTTGTGGCAGTTGGACTCATCGAGCAGGCTACCGAGGCTGGCGTAGGTGTCCGTCACGAAAACCGTTTCGTCCTTGTGGGTTCTTCGAGTTATGCCGAAGCCGATGCGGGCGCGTTTTTGTGTGGATATCTGATTGAGCATGTTCTTGGTGGTCCAGATAGAGCCATTGCGGGCAAAATCGCTGATGCGAGAGGCGTGGCTGATGGTCTCACCGAGCACCGTGAACTCGACATGGCCGCCGGCATGATAGCTGCCGAACCACTCCTGGCCTTCATTCAGACCGATGTTCAAGAAAATATCGCTGAACCAGCCTTTGCGCGACTGCCAGTGCTGGGTGATGCCTTTCATCATCTGTTTTAACTCCAGCGAGCACTGAATTGCATTCAACTTATAGTCACAGTCGGGTTGGGGAAAGAAGTAATACACCATGCCGTCCCCGGCGTGCTTGCCGTAGGTGCCGTAGTACTTACGAAAAATGGGTTCGCTTTCCTGCCAGATGTTATTGATTAACTCGAAGTATTCCTCTGCCGGTAGCTCCGAGCAGATTTTGGTGGAGTTTTGAACGTCCGCCACCATGACCGTCACATTCGTCAGGTAGGGTTTTCTCTTCTTTAACAATTCGCTGGTGACGTGGTTGCGCTTGCTGAGAAATTCCAACAGGAAATCGTCATCCAGCAACACCGGGCTATAGGTGAACAGAATCCCTTCCCGGTAAAAACAGATATAGAGATCGCAGAACATCGGTTCGCCGTCTATTCCCGGTAAGATAGACGGGAAGTGCACCATGGGTTCCTTTCCAATCGCCTCCACGTTGTCGTATAAGCCCTTCAAAATACTCAATTGATTGCCATCGAGAGCGGAATATACCTTCATCAACGCGGCTTGGCTCAGGCGTTTCTTGCCCGCCGCGATATGGGGTTCAAGCAGATTCTTGAGCTTGTCCCTATCCCCGGCAAGCCCGGTACCGAAAAGGAGTTTTAGCAGATTTCGTGATTCCAGGTCACCGGAGAACTCGCCATTGCCGGGAAAGAAAGAGTCGACTGCAAAGTCGTTCCACCAGATTAATTCGAAGTTGTTATTGACCATATAGGCCGGTCCCGGCAAATTCTCTATAGACGCTTCCAAAGAAAGGTCGGTGAGCGATCCCTGCTCACCTACCGAGGAACCGATGGTGGATTGTCTGGAAGTTTGACGCGGCGAGGAGGAGGGGACGTGGCTGCCCAGTTGTTCGGAAATCTTCGCCATGGATAAGCCCTGTTTCTTGAGTTCCTGCACTTTCTTTATACAGGCCACCGCATCTTCTTCGAAGTAACCCAGGCGGGTGGCACGACCCACTTCTCCGCTGAGGGTCCTGACGACAGGGTTAGGCAGTATACCCAGGGCCACGTAGTTGTTCAGAGTAGCCCTGGAAATCCCTGTTATTTCAATCAGTTGCTTGCTATTTAACATGTGAAAATAGATCTATTGAATGAGTTGGTCTGTGCAATACGATTAGACAGTATACATAATGTCAACAGTATAATTATACAGTATAGGCGACTTCGCTCCCGAAGCCGGGGAAATGCCCAGAATAAAAAAGGGCTGCTGGCAGTGAGCGCATCTCTATCTGCCGGCAACCCTTTCGGTTTATCTATAAAATTCAATCAGGTGATGAGTTATCTTCGTCTGCTTTCGCAAACATCCTCTTTATGGTCATTATTGAGACCATGTAAATCATGTTGAGCATAGCCCAAGCAAATATCTCCAGTGGCCAAAGCGCATGAGAATCCGTGGTCAGAACCCTGGATACGATAATCACAGCAAGCCATAGCAGGAGAACGACGAGGGGGGCCGCCGCTGCCACGCGCCAGGCACCTCGCCACTGTCTAATGGCGGAATACGGCAGCACCGCACTGGCGACGGTGACGATTAGCACGAAAGCGGCGATTAGCAGTGTCCACAGCCAGCCCGATTCAGACTCCAGGCCGCCCAAAGCCTGGGCCCGGGCCAGCGTTGGCATACCCAGCCCGGCGCAGCATAACAACGCCATCGGCATGCTAAATGCCCGTTTCCACGGGGTGTTGGCAGCGAGGCTATTATTCATGGGATCTACTTCTCCGAGGTGCCTGCCGTTCGCTAACAAGCATAGTTACCAGACTCCCGGGCTCAGCCTCAGCCACGTCGCGGCCGCAACTTGAATGGCCCCTCTCATCCTGGTTGTTCTGGTTGCGTTGGTGCCGGCATTTTCCGGCGCTTTAATTCGCTGGCCTAGCGCAGTAAACGGAAAAATTCTCTCAGGTCTTCCAGGTAAAGCTGGGGTTTTTCCAGGGCTGCGAAATGTCCGCCCTCGGACATTACCGTCCAATGGCGCAAGTCGTAAGACGCCTCCGCCCAGGCCTTTGGCGTAATGAATATCTCCGCCGGAAAAATGGCGGCGCCGGTGGGCACATTAATATACGCCATGGGTTTCTCTACCGGTGTCTTACTGTTCTCGTAATAGATGCGGGTAGATGAGGTAATTGTCTCGGTAAACCAATAGATGGATATATTGGTTAACAACTCGTCCTTGGTGAAATGGTTGTCGAGATAGCCATCACTGCCCTGGGGCATATCAGTCCAAGCGTGAAATTTCTCAACAATCCACGCCGCCAGCCCGGCCGGGGAATCATTTAATCCATAACCTAAGCTTTGCGGTTTAGTCCCTTGAATGAGTTGATAAGCGCGTTCATTCTGCATGAAGGCCCCCCGTGCCGCACGGGATTGACGCTCTGCTGCAGTCACCGCATTGCGTGTCTCTTCGTCGGCCGGCGCTGACGCCAGGATCATATTCGAGTGCAGACCGATTAGGCGCTCCGGGTAATGATTGGCCAGATGCCGATTGATAATCGCCCCCCAATCGCCACCGGCGATGGCGTAGCGTTGATAGCCTATTTTCTCCATGAGCGCGGCGAGGATGTGGGCGATTTTTTCCGGGTTGAATCCCGGCTGTTGGGGTTTGCCCGAAAAGCCGAAGCCGGGCAAGGAGGGTGCAACGATATGAAAGGAATCGGTGATGTCGCCGCTATGATTTCCCGGATCGGTGAGGGGCCCGATTATCTTGCTGAACTCACTTATGGATCCAGGCCAGCCGTGTACCATTAACAGTGGTATGGCATCTGCGTTCGATGACCGCTGATGGATGAAGTGTAACTCTAACCCATCAATTTCAGTTTTGAATTGATCGAATTGATTTAATTCAAGTTCTTGTTTCTTCCAATCAAATTCATTCTGCCAGTAATCCACTAATTCCCGTAGATAACTGACATCGGTTCCGTATTCCCAGCTGGTACCGGCAATCTGATCAGGCCAGCGGGTGTTGCCCAGACGTCGTTTCAGGTCCTCGATATCCGCGTCGGCGACCGAGATTTCGAAGGGCAGGATGGGGGCATCGTTGGCTGCTAGGTAGGGAGAGTCTGTGGTCATGGCTGCAGGTCTTTTTAATAATGCAGGAGTGGAGTGAGTGGCAGCGTCTGTAATCAGCGAGTTAGCCAGGTCCGGATTCGCGGCTGCGGGGCCGGCGATTAACAACGACACCAGGGCCGGTAGAATCGGTTTCATTACCGCCAACTGTGGCCCGCGGTTCCAAGCCCCGTCAATTCCTATTGTCTCGATCATACTAACCCCCGTGCTCGATGTGTAATTAAATTCACCATGCTTTCAATACGCTGGACAGGATTTCTAAAGCTTCCTCTATTTCTTCTCGACCCACATTTAGAGGCGGCATAATTCGTATGCTATTACCCCCAGCCTTCACTACCAACATTTTATTATCCCGTAAGCGGGCAATGAGCTCCATGCTATCGATCCGGCATTGCAGGCCGATCATCATGCCGAGTCCGGAAATACCACTAAGCAGTTGCGGGTAGGCCTCGATCAGAACTGCCAATTCGGCCCGGAAGTAGTCGCTGTTGGCTGCCAGTTCTGCGAGAAATTTATCCTGGCTTATCTCATCGATGACGGCGTTTGCCACCGCCATGGCCAGGGGATTACCGCCGAAAGTACTACCGTGACTACCGGGGGTCATGGTGATGGACAGTTTCTCGATGGTAAGGCAGGCACCGATGGGGAAGCCACCGCCGAGACCTTTTGCCGATGCCAGAATATCGGGACATATCCCGTAGTGCTGGTAGGCATATAGTGTCCCGCTACGGCCTACGCCGCATTGCACTTCATCAAACATCAGCACGATGTCCTGCTGGTCACAGAGTTCTCTGACAGCGCCAAGGTAATCCCCCGGCACCACCTTGATGCCACTCTCGCCCTGGATGGGTTCGATGATGATTCCCGCAGTGCGCTCATCGATGGCCTGCCGCAAGGAATCGATGTCGGCAAACTCAACCTGGTCGAAGCCGCCGTCGCCAACCACGAAGCCGTCGCAGTGACTGGGGTTGGCGGCGGCCGCGATCGTAGCCAGGGTGCGGCCGTGAAATGAACCGCCCAGGCTTATAATTCGATTGCGCTGGGGCTGATCCTTGCTGTAGTGATAACGACGAATGAGTTTGAAACCACACTCGACCGCCTCGGCGCCGGAGTTGCAGAAGAAAACCCTGTCGGCAAAGGTATGCCTGACCAGATTTTGTGCCAGCCTCTCGCTCTGCTTGATGCGGAATAGATTCGAAGTATGCCAGAGTTTGTGTGCCTGTTCGGTCAATGCGGCCACCAGTGCCGGATGGCAATGACCGAGGCTGTTTACCGCGATACCCATGGCGAAATCCAAATAGCGTTGACCATCATCGGTGTACAGATAACTGCCCCGTCCATGGTCGAACTCGAGATCGGGATGTCCGTAATTTGGTAGTAGCGCGGAATTCATAGATCGAACCTGGGACTTCTGTCCAACTGCGGTGGCGAGGATTGGCGGCATCATGCCGTAATCCAGTGTATGATTCAATACAAAGTAGGGCGCCAAAAATAAATATGGCGCGGCAAAGTTTCTCGGGGGAAATCCAGCGTGTTTGGGCACCAGAAAACTGAATTCGACTTACCGGCCCCAGCGGATGCAATACCGGATCGAGCGGAGCCGGTAGAATTTTCGTCCCGGCATTATGTCTCCGGCAATCCAATCATAGAGCCAGTACCAGATCATCTGCAACGGGCAGTATTTGGCCTCGGCTGCTTCTGGGGTGCCGAGCGCTTGTTTTGGCAATTGCCCGGGGTCTTCAGTACCGCCGTGGGCTATGCCGGTGGGATCACCGCGAACCCCAGTTATGAGGATGTTTGTAGCGGCCGGACGGGCCATACCGAGGTGGTGCTGGTGTTCTATGATCCGGCGGCGGTGAGTTTTCAGACCTTGCTCGGGGCATTCTGGGAATCCCATGACCCAACCCAGGGCATGGGACAGGGCAACGACCGGGGCAGTCAGTACCGCTCTGCCATTTACACCGTCGATGCTGCGCAACTGCGGCAGGCTGAGCAGGGGAGAATGCAATTTCAGGCCGCTCTGCGAGACAGTAATTATGCTGATATAACGACTGAAATCATGCCGCTGGGCGAGTTTTATTATGCAGAGGATTATCACCAGCAATACCTGGCGAAAAATCCCGACGGTTACTGCAACCTGGCCGGTACCGGCGCCTTTTACGCGCCTGCAAGGGCTGACGCTTAGCCGCCTGTTAGGAAAGCGAGGTGCCCTAGTTCTGGTCCGAAAAGAAATCCCGAACCCTGCCTTCCACCTCCATAGCATCATCGAAACCTAACTGCCACAGGGCGCCGCAGAACCCTCGCTCGAATAAGATCAGGCTAAGCAGGGTTCCGGATGAGCCTTCCTTGATATAGCGCGTCATGACCTTGGGCAGTTCATGGTAGTGCTCCATGGCCAGTACATTGAGTTCCCGGCTCGGTGAAATTTCCAGCAGGTCAACCTTGTTCATGTGAATGGCATTGCGCTCGATTGCGGATTTCGGTACGAAGTGGATGACCGCGTTCATGTGTCGCAGAAATTCCAGATCATTCTCCAGGGTATCGACGAAGGCGCTGTTGAGGATATGACCGAGAATTTGAGACAGGGACGGTTGCTCCGTCATTTCCTCCTTCACCGGTGCCTTGATGCGGTTGCCGCTGACGCCGATGACCAGCAAACGCCTGGCGCCCAGGTGCAGGGCGGTGCTGGTGGGTGCCAATTGCCTGATTGCGCCATCGCCAAAATACTATGCACCCAGTTTCACTGCGGGAAAGATGACCGGGATCGCCGCAGAGGCCATTAGATGTTTCAATCCCAGCTCGGTCCTGACACCGATGCGGTGTGGACCCTGCTAATTTTCTATATTTTTAATGCCCTGGTAGAAAGAAACCGATTCCCCACTGCCATAGGCTGACGCTGTGATGCTGAGGGCATCAAGCAGACCGATGTCGATATTATGCTGAATCCGGTCGAATTTGATCACCCTGGCAAGCAGGTCAGCCAGCGGTGCGTTGTTCAGCAAAGCCACGGCGTTGTCGGAATTCTTGCCACTGAGCATATTAACAACCAGACCCGATGCGCCGGCCAGCAAGTTTGCCGAGTGCAGATCGTAAACCATGTCACTGCTGATGTTTTTCCATATGTTTTCCAGGATTCTCACTGCGGTCCGCAGGTGATGGGCATGGGTCGCCAGGGAGGCGGCGTTCAACGCACCCGCCGAGGTGCCGGCGATGACATGAAAAGGGTTCCTGGCCGGTTTCGGCAAGATGGTTGCAATTGCGCGTAGTACGCCTATCTGGTAGGCGGCACGGATAGATCGCGTGTAAAGTCCATTTATATCACCATTAGTGACCGGGGGAGCTTATAGCAGCGCCCGATAATTGCACATAGCTTTGTTCCGGTAGGGGACTTATGATGGTGGCAGCTCGCCGTGCCGCCGTTATCCGAGGTTTATTTACTTGTCACAACCACCTATAGATCAATTAGTTATAGCAATTTCTTCCCGCGCATTGTTTGATCTGGCCGAAAGCCATCGAGTGTACGAGGAAGAGGGGCTGGATGCTTACCAAAAATATCAGATCGCGCGGGAAGAGGAGCCGCTGCAGCCCGGGGATGCCTTTTCCCTGGTAAAGAAGCTGTTGCATCTGAACGATCTGTTGGAACAATCCCCGGTCGAGGTGATCCTGCTTTCCCGCAATAGTGCCGACACCGGCTTACGGGTTTTCAACTCTATCGCGCACTACGGGCTCGACATCAGCAGAGCCGCATTTTGTAGTGGAGATAGCCCCTACCGCTATATTTCCGCCTTCAATAGTCACCTGTTCCTGTCCACGAACGGCGCCGATGTCCGTCAGGCCCTGGAGTTGGGGGTTGCCGCCGCCACCATCCTGCCATCCAATACCTCGGCCGCGCAGCAGGATCTGCTTAAAATCGCCTTCGATGGGGATGCGGTCCTGTTCTCGGATGAATCTGAACAGATATACAAACACGGCGGCTTGCAGGCATTTACCGACAATGAACTGGAGGCGGTGGATCGGCCCTTGAGTGGTGGGCCTTTCAAGCCCGTATTGGCCGCACTGCAACAGATCCAGATGGCTTTCCCGGTAGGCGAGGCACCACTGCGAACTTGCCTGGTAACGGCGCGTTCTGCCCCTGCCCACGAACGGGTGATCAAGACACTGCGGGCATGGAATATCCGTATCGATGAATCTTTGTTTCTCGGGGGGCTGGACAAGGGCGAGTTTCTGCAAGCTTTCGACGCCGACATCTTCTTCGATGACCAGGAGGCGCACTGTGATTCGGCCCGGAATCACGTCGCTACCGGTCATGTTCCCCATGGTGTATCAAATATATAACATTATTATCAGTTAGATAGACTCTAAAAGATATCTAATACCTAGGATAGGCTGTAATACCCTCCCAGTCCGAGCAGCAACAAGATTAAGAGCCGTTGCAGGATTCGATCCGGCATCCTCACGGCAAGCTTCGACCCCAGGTGAATGGCGGGCAGGGAGCCGAGTAACAGGCTTCCTAGCAGCTCGAGATCCACATAACCGCTGAAGAAATAACCCATCCCGGCGACGAAGGTCAGGGGCACCGCATGGGCGATGTCCGTGCCTATGATTCTGACCGCCGCGGTCTGAGAGTAGATCACCAGCAGAATAGCGGCGCCGAAGGCGCCTGCGCCCACCGATGACAGGGTGACGCAAAAGCCCAGCACCAGACCCATCAGCCAGGTCATGGGGCCACGGTAGCGGTGTATCGCCTTCATGATCAGGGGCGGTCGATCCTCGATCGCTCCCTTTCTCAATTTATCTTTTAATATCAGAATGATAGCGGTAACTAATAACATGATACCCAAGCTAAAGGTCAGCAGCCGTTCACCTTCGCTAGAGCCCTGAAAATTCGCATCCAGGTACCAGATATGCAGTAGCAGTGAAACCGGGATGCTGCCCAGGGCCAGCAGACCGACAATTTTCCAGTCGACGTTGCCGGCGCGGTGATGGAAGGCGGCGCCACCGGCCTTGGTGATGGCCGCATAGAGAAGATCGGTGCCTATAGCCACGGGCGCCGGGTACTGGAACAGGAGCAGGATGGGTGTCATCAGCGAGCCGCCGCCAACACCGGTGAGGCCGATTGCAAAGCCCACTCCGGCTCCGGCAAGTACGTGCAGTATGAATTCCATGGGCTTGAGTCGCGACCACCGGCGCGCTTTATGGTCGAGTCTGGGACTGGAAAAGATAAATCTTATTGGTTATTCTTAGAAGGAATGAATCGGAATATTTTAATAACTAAATAGAATATAACGCTGACTCCATGGGTGGCAACCCGGCGCAGCGGAGGTGAGCATGAAGCTACAGCAATTGCGCTACGCCTGGGAAATAGCCAGGAACGATCTAAACATCAGTCAAACCGCCAACTCCCTGCACACCTCCCAACCAGGTATCAGCAAGCAGATACGCGCACTTGAGGATGAACTGGGGGTAGAGATATTTACCCGCAAGGGCAAACATCTGTCGAGAATCACCACAGCCGGGGAGGCCATTCTGCAAACTGCGGGGGAAATCCTCCACAAGATCGACAGCATCAGGTCGCTTGCGGACGAATTCAGGGATCAAACCCAGGGCAGTCTGTCTATAGCCACCACCCATACCCAGTGCCGCTACGTCCTGCCACCGGTGATCAGCCAGTTTATCGAAAAATTCCCCAATGTCGCCCTGCATATGCATCAGGGAACCCCACAGCAAATAGCAGCCTCGGCAGCCGATGGCGTGGCCAACTTTGCCATCGCTACGGAAGCGCTAGAGTGGTACCGGGATCTGGTGATGATGCCCTGCTATCGCTGGAATCGGGCAATACTGTTGCCACAATCTCATCCATTATGTGAAGAATCCAAGCTAAGTCTAAGACAAATAGCAGAATTTCCCATCGTAACTTACAATTTTGGCTTCACTGGCCGGTCCAAACTGGATGAGGCATTCAAGGCCCAGGGCCTGCAACCGCAGGTGGTGTTTACCGCCGCCGATGCGGACGTGATCAAGACCTACGTCAGATTGGGCCTGGGCATCGGCATAGTGGCGAAAATGGCCTACGACCCTGTGGTTGACGCCGACCTGGTGGCTGTCGATGCCAGCCACCTGTTCGAGGCTAGCATCACCAAGATAGGATTTCGTCGCGGCACCTTCCTGCGTAGCTACATGTTTGATTTTATGGAGATGTTCGCGCCACATCTGACCAGGGACCTGGTGCAGGCGGTTACCGCGACGGCATCGAATGCGGAGGCAGAGGAGCTGTTTGCCCGGATTGAGCTAACCAGACACTAGCCGGGCAAGCCCTCATAGCGTCCAGCTGCGAGCGCAGATGTCGCAGGGAGCTTCTGACTAATCCTGATCGAGGTTGCCGCGGTGCAGTCCACATTCCTTGATGGTGGCCTCTTCCCACCACCAGCGTCCCTCACGCTCGTGCTGATTGGGGCCCACGGGACGCGTGCAGGGCTCGCAGCCGATGCTGACAAAACCGCTCTCGTGCAGGGAATTGAAAGGCACATCGAACATTCGAATGTAATTCCAGACCTGCTCTGAACTCCAGTTCGCCAAGGGGTTAACTTTGATCACCGGGTGTGAATTGCTGGAGAAGCTATTGTCGAGTTCCACCACCGGAACTTCTGCCCGGGTCGGGCTCTGATCTCTGCGTTGACCGGTAATCCAGGCGTCCAGAGAGGCAAGTCGAAGACGCAGGGGCTCAACCTTACGAACACCGCAACACTCCTCGTGACCATCCTGGTAAAAGCTAAACAGGCCTTTACTGCTCACCAGTTGTCGAAGTTTCTCGGCATCGGGACAGAGTATTTCAATCTTAATCCCGTAATGATCCCGCACACGCTCGATGAATTCATAGGTCTGGGGGTGCAATCTCCCCGTGTCCAGCGTAATTACGGGTATGGCTGCCGGCAGCTTTGAGGCAATTTCTATCAGCACCACATCTTCGGCGCCACTGAATGAAATGCCGATGTTTGGACATTCCTGCAGCATAGTAGCGAGGATGTCCTTCGGCTCGGCGCCTTGCAGGCTATGGTTGAGTGCTTGAATATCCTTCGGTGACAGCATTTACAGGCTCGGGGGCGGTGCCAGTGGTTTGCAACAGCCGCACATTCTCGGTCATTTAGAGGGCCTGGTAAAGCCGATCGTACTGCCAGCATAGAACGCGCAGGGCTCTCGTGGCGGCAATGTTTCACGTGAAAAACTTCAATGATTTTAACAACTTAGACTGTCTAAGTGTAAAAAAACACATAATATAGGGTGTCTCTGCCGATCCTTGTCAATATCTAGTGTCACTCATCGCCGCGCCTCCCCCTTTAACTGTCCCGGTGCCGCCTAATCTGCTAAGTTGTGGCTTTTGCGGGTGTAACACAGGAGCAGTATCACAGCGATGGAAATTACCTGTCTGGATTTAGAAGGCGTATTGGTACCGGAGATTTGGATCGGCTTTGCCGAAAAAACCGGCATCGAGGAGTTTAGGGCAACAACCAGGGATATACCCGACTACGATGTTCTCATGCAGCAGCGGCTGGGCTTGCTGGACCAGCACGGGCTGGGTCTTAAGGATATTCAGCAGGTCATCGCCACGATGACGCCGATGCCCGGTGCTGCGGAATTTATAAACTGGTTGAAGGAACGCTTCCAAGTAGTGATTTTATCAGATACTTTCTATGAATTTTCCCAGCCGCTGATGGCGCAGCTAGGCTTTCCCACCCTGTTATGCCACCGCCTGATAGCAGATGATTCTGGCCGCATCGTAGATTACAAGTTGCGCCAGAAAGACCCGAAACGGCAAGCTGTGAAGGCCTTTCACAGCTTGAATTTTCGAGTAATAGCGGCGGGCGATTCCTACAATGACACCAGTATGCTGGAAGAAGCCGACGTCGGTATCCTGTTCAAGGCCCCAGACAATGTCATCGCAGAGTTTCCCCAGTACCCCGCGGTCGATCGCTACCAGGACCTGAAACTGGAATTCATCAACGCCAGCGAGCGTGATATCGACCTCGGCAGCGCCTGAAGCGCTGCCCACCGACTGCAATTGAAGTGCCCGTCGTCGCTGCAGCCTAGCCGCAGATATAGCGCGCCTAGGGCCCACTTACTCCAACACAAGACTTCCCTGATTTACCAACCGCAGGATCAGCTCGGGCATGGAATCTGTTCGTAAAATAGTCGATAATTCCTTTCTATTTAAGGGTGTTAGGTCACATAGCATAGAAATTGCCTCAACTGAACCGGCTACCAGCTCGTACGGGTCGCCATCAGCAAAAAATACCAGGCCAGATTCAAGCTCTAGAAAGGCAAAACGGGAACCGGGGAAACGCCGCAGGTTGGCGCCGGCATCCAATTGCACTAGCAGCGCCGACAGCTCTAGCTCGCAGGCCAGTGGCTGTACAAGCTCCGGGTATTTTGGCTCGGTGACGTAAGCGCCAAACCATTTGCCAAAGCTGTCGCCGTCGTTGACCAGGGCGACCACAGCCGTCAAGGCCTCATACAGAGAAGCCGGATTAATCCCCCCCGGTCTGACAGGCAGTCGCTCGCTGGCATCGGTGAAGCGCTGTGCCGGATCGGCGCCGGCTATCAGGGCATCACTATAGGCTTCGAGCATTTCTGCGACCGCCGGGGCCCTGAAGCCGACGGAATAACAAAGACCAGCAGACACCGCCACCCCCCAGTGGGCCATCTGTGGAGGTAAATACAGCACATCACCCGGATTCAGGAGGAATTCATGCCGGGTCTCGAAGTTTGCTAAAATTTTCAGCTCGGAATTTGCCAGCAACGCCGCATCGGCAGCACAGCGATCGCCCACCAGCCAACGGCGCTGGCCGCTACCTTGTAGCAGGAATACGTCGTAAAAATCGAAATGGGGGCCGACACCGCCACCGGCGACGGCATAGGAAACCATGACATCGTCTATACGCCAACTGGGGATGAAGTCGAATAGTGGTTTCAGCTTCGCCACCGCCTCAGACCATTGATCCACGGCCTGCACCAGCAGCGCCCAGTCTCGGGCCGGCAATTGCTGGAATGTCGCCTCGACGAATGGTCCTGGCTCCAGTTCCCATGAGTCCGCAACCGCGGTCCTTATCAATCTGCTTTCGATGAATTCCTCACAGGCGAGTCCTGCAAACTCCGCTGCGGTGAGCGCATCTTCAAAGTCCGGAAATAGGGCAGGCAGCAGTACCGGCTGTTGCTGCCAGTATTTGCTGAGGAATTCCTGTGGATCGAAACAGGAATTGAGGCGATAGCGCTCAAATATCTTCAGCCTGCTTGATGGCGTTGCCGAGGTATTGTCTAGGGGTCAGAGCCAGGAGTTGATCTTTCGCGGTCTTTGGAATATCCAGCGTAGATATAAATTCCTGAATCGTGGCCTGGGTGATGGTGTTACCCCGGGTCAATGCCTTCAACTTTTCATAAGCCTGGGGTATTCGATAACGGCGCATCACGGTCTGTATGGGCTCTGCCAGTACTTCCCAGCACTGGTCAATGTCGTCATCGATGGCGGCCGCATTGAGCTCCAGCTTCGCCAGGCCCTTCAGCGCCGATTTATAGGCGATCAGGCTGTAACCCAGGCCGATGCCCATATTACGCAGCACCGTCGAATCCGTGAGATCGCGCTGCCAGCGCGAGATCGGCAGTTTCGCCACCAGGTGATTCATGACGGCATTGGCCAAGCCCAGATTTCCCTCTGAATTCTCGAAGTCTATGGGGTTCACCTTGTGGGGCATGGTCGAAGAACCGACTTCACCGGCGCGGGTTTTCTGCTTGAAGTAAGCCAGGGAGATGTAGGACCACATGTCCCGGTTAAAATCGATGAGGACGGTGTTGTAGCGACAGATGGCGGAGAAAACCTCGGCGATGGTGTCATGGGGCTCGATTTGAGTGGTGTAAGAATTCCAGCTTAAACCCAGATCCTCTACAAATTCTTTACCCACGGCGCTCCAATCGACATCCGGATAGGCGGCAATATGGGCATTAAAATTACCCACGGCACCATTGATTTTCCCCATCACCGCGTTGTCCCTACACTGCCCCAGTTGCCGCTCCAGGCGGTGCACCACGTTGGCGATTTCCTTACCCACGGTGGTGGGAGAGGCATTTTGACCGTGGGTGCGGGACAACATTGGCTGGCTCGCGTACCGGTGTGCCAACTCTCTCAAACTGTCTATCAGTTCGCTCATGGCAGGCAGCAGCACCTGGTCGCGCCCGTCACGCAGCATCAGGGCGTAGGCCAGGTTGTTGATGTCTTCCGAAGTGCAGGCAAAGTGAACAAATTCCAGCTGTTCACCCAACTCCCCATGGGCTTCGAGCTTCTCCTTGATAAAGTATTCTACGGCCTTGACGTCGTGATTGGTGGTGGCTTCGATGGCTTTTATGCGCTGGGCGTCTGCCAGGGAAAACTGCGCCAGGAGTCGTTCGAGGAAGGCCTGGCCATCTGCAGAAATGGGGGGCAATGCCTCCACCTTGGGGTGAGCCGCCAGCTTTTGTAACCAGCGAATTTCCACCATTGTGCGATAGCGCATGAGCGCGTATTCACTGAAGAAGTCTGCCAGTTGCTGGCATTTATCCTGATACCGCCCATCCAGGGGCGAGAGTGCCATCAGGGGATCTAAGCGGTCATTTTCCATTTCAAAATCCTAGTCGGTAACGATCAATTTACGGCGAATATTGCCAGCGGTTTCCTGGATGCGCTTACGATGAAACACCAGCCGCCACCTGCGTCCACCGAGTTGATACCAGAGCACGGCAGAGCGGATGCCGGCGAGGAGCAGGGCGCGGATTCGATTCGCGATCTGCTCATTGTCCAGTTCGGCCGCTTTACCCTGAACTTGTATGCGGTAAGGCAGGGTGCTGATTGTATCCTGATACAGCCTGGCGAGCTGCTCGTAGCTGTACTCGCGCAGCCTCTGTTCGCCCCCTTCCGGCACCTCGCCGTGACCCTCTGACGCGGCCGGCCCCAGGGGGGTGATCTGCGCAAGTTTTGCTCGAATTTGGTCCTGCATCGCATTGTTATTGATCAGTTTGTTTCTTAGAACCAACATGCCCAGAGTGTAGCGAATCATCGCGGCATTTTCTCTGAGTCGGTCATTACTGAACATATCCTGCAGCGTCTTGAAGCCGAGACCGAGGCTGCCCAGATTCGGATAGATGTCCGCCAGGGAGCCGGGATCGATGACCAGCACGGTGTTGACACTGGCGGCGATGTCAGTCTCGGCCGCATATCTACCTTGGGCCAGGTAGCTCACCAGCGCCGCGCTCTGGCTGATTGCGGCGAGCGCCACAGTCTGCTGCTCCCAGGCTGTGAAATTAGCGGACGTAACGTTCAATGATTGCGCCTCCGAGACAGCGATCCTGCTGGTAAAACACGACATACTGGCCCGGCGTCACCGCCCGTTGCGGCACATCGAAACTGACCTCTAGCCGCTGCCCCTCGCCGCGGCTCACAGTGCAGCGCTGATCACGCTGGCGGTAACGAATTTTCGCCATACAGTGCAGCGGCAGGCGCGGGGGAATGGCGTTGATCCAGGCGGGATTGGATGCTATTAAATGCTGTGATAACAGATGGTTATTCTCGTTTCCTTGAGCAACTACTAATACATTGCGGGGCAGATCCTTGTGCACCACATACCAGGGTGCCTCGGCATGGTTGTGCCTGCCACCGATACCCAGTCCCTGGCGTTGTCCATAGGTGTAGTACATGAGGCCGGCGTGACGGCCAAGCTGTTCCCCATCCGTGGTTTCAATGGCGCCGGGATTTGCCGGCAGATATTGCTGGAGAAAATCCTTGAAGCGTCTCTCTCCGATGAAACAGATGCCGGTGCTATCCTTCTTGTCATGGGTCCTCAGCGCCAGGGATTCTGCGATTCGACGTACCTCGGTCTTGCGTAACTCTCCCACTGGAAACAAGCTGTTACGCAGGCTAGCTTCATTAACTTCACACAAGAAGTAGCTCTGGTCCTTGTTCTCATCGAGCCCCTTCAACAGTTGGGTTCCCGCTGCCGTATCGAGTCTTCTCACATAGTGACCGGTGGCGATTTTATCAGCCCCCAGGGCGCGCGCGTATTCCAGGAATGCCTTGAATTTAATCTCGCGGTTACACAACACATCCGGGTTGGGCGTACGACCGGCCTGGTACTCTTTCAGGAAGTGGGCGAAGACCCGGTCCCAATATTCGGCGGAAAAATTGGCCCTGTGGAGCTTGATCCCCAGCTTGTCACAGACTGACTGTGCATCGTCCAGATCCGCTATTGCGGTACAGTATTCGCTGCCATCGTCCTCTTCCCAATTCTTCATGAACATCCCCTCTACCCGGTAGCCGTCTTGTAGTAGCAAGTGGGCGGCAACAGAAGAATCTACGCCGCCGGACATACCAACGATGACTAACTCCTGGGATGGATGGGTTTTTTCTCTTGTAACTGTCGTTGCTGCCATGACTTTGCTATTCAGAAATAAGGGCAGGGGAATTCGAATCCCCGAGTACCGGATGTCCCGCAGCTTGATTATAAACTATGATTCCTGCGGATTTCTCTCTCAGCATCGAAAAACGTCCCTACTACTCAAGCGCGGTGGCGACGCTAAGGTAATTGATGATTTTTACCATGAGTTACCGCTGCCCCATTCTTAAGATACTTTCTCGGCGACGATCCTCTACCCTACTTTCCTTGCGACCATTCGCGCGTTCATTTTTTCAGCGCTGCGGAACTATGTTCCTCCAGGAGGATCTCTGATTCCGAATAGAAGTGTATTTCTACCGCCTTTAGAGACAGTGGGTAGCGTGTTCTCTCACGACTCAGACAGTCCTCGCTCAACCTGAAAAAATGAAAGCGCTAAAGCATGGTCTGATTGGCAAGGCAAGCAGGGTAGAGGATCATCGCCTCATTTCAGTGAAATCCTGCAGCATATGGTTTTAAGCTACATTGAAATCAATAAATTATCCTTCATCACTTAATCGAGCGAATTTGAGTTGCCTAGTCCCCTTGCGCACAATCAGGCCATGTCTATATCCTTCACTTTAGACAGATTGAGCGAGGACTGTCTGAGCGAAGCGAGTTCCGCAGCGCTGGCTAAAGTGAAGGATATATGGGCGTGCGCAAGGGGACTAGGCAACTCAAATTCGCGGATAAACTGCACAGTATTCGAGAGTTAATTTATAATGGGATCAGCAGGCTATGCGTTCAAACTGAATAATTACCTAAGGTAGGTGCTTCTGCTCGCTTAACTAAACATGGATAATGGGCCATTAATCAGCTGAGAGCGACCCATGAGTAAATTGACCCACCTCGACGAACGGGGTAACGCCCACATGGTAGACGTCGGCCACAAGCAAGCCAGTCAGCGCGTTGCCATCGCCAGCGGACAGATTCGTATGGCCAGCAGCACGTTGGAATTGATCGCGGGGGGAGGGCACAAGAAGGGAGATGTACTTGCGATTGCGCGCATAGCCGGTATTCAGGCCGCCAAGCAATGTGCCCACCTGATACCCCTATGTCATCCCTTGATGCTCACCAGCATCGATGTGGACTTCGAACTGAATCAACAACTGCCGGCGGTGAAAATAATCGCCTGTTGCAAGCTGTCAGGCCAGACCGGGGTGGAAATGGAAGCCCTGACCGCCGTTGCCGTCGCCGCCCTGACCATCTATGACATGTGTAAAGCGGTGGACAAGGACATGGTCATCGCGTCGATCTGCCTGCAGGAAAAACAAGGTGGCAACAGCGGCCACTACCGACGCAGCGATAATTCAACAGAGTAAGCGATGTTAACTATCCACTATTTTGCCAGCGTTCGGGAAGCCGTGGAGCGTAGTGAAGAACAATTGGAACTGCCTGAGAATGTCGCCAATATCGGTGACTTGATCGAGCATCTATTGCTGTTGCATCCCCACTTCGAGGCCGTTTTCCATAATGACCTGAACATCCTGATTGCCGTTAACCAGACTGTTGTCGATAAATCCCAGGCCCTGGAGCCCGGCGATGAGATCGCATTTTTCCCACCTATGACAGGTGGCTAGGCCAGCTTTATGATAAGTGTTCAGAGTGAGGACTTTAGTCTCGAGCAGGAGTACCAGAAGCTCCGAACCGAGGCGGGGGATGTGGGAGCGATCGTTACTTTCACGGGGATCGTCAGGGAGTTGTATGGCGGAACCGGGGATAAAAGGGTCGCCACGAAAACCGACACCCTCTATCTGGAGCACTATCCGGGCATGACTGAAACCAGCCTGGCGAATATCGTCGACGCGGCGCAGAAGAAATGGCCATTACTCGCGGTGCGGGTGATTCACCGGGTGGGAGAATTAAAACCACAAGAGCAGATCGTGTTCGTTGGCACTGCCAGTGGACATCGGCAGGACGCATTCGATGCGGCGCAGTACATCATGGATTTCCTGAAAAGCCGAGCACCATTCTGGAAGAAGCAAAGCTCAGGCAAGGACAGTCACTGGGTCGATGCCAGGGTCTCCGATGCGGAAGCCCTGGCGCGCTGGCAAGATTCCTAACAGATTTATCGGCTATATTGCTGCAGGCGCCACTGACCCGGAGCCAGACCCCCCAATTTCCATTTCCCAATCTGGACTCTTATGAGGCGCAGCGTCGGGAAGCCCACGGCCGCCGTCATTCTCCTTATCTGTCGATTGCGGCCTTCGAACAGGGTTAGTTCAATCCAACTGGTGGGAATGTGCTTGCGCTCTCGAATCGGTGGCTGCCGCGGCCATAAGTTTGGCGGGTCGATAAGCACGGCACCGGCGGGGCGAGTGACACCGTCTTTGAGCTCTACACCCTGGATTAGTTTTAATACTGCGGCTGCGTCGACGGTACCCTCTACCTGGGCCAGGTACACCTTGGCCAGCTTGAATTCCGGATCGGCTATCTGCTGTTGTAGGCTGCCGTCATCCGTAAGTATGAGCAGACCTTCGGAGTCTTTATCCAACCTGCCGGCAGCATAGAATCCTTTTCTATCAATAAATTCAGCGAGGGTCTGCTGTGAATTGGCGCCGGTGAACTGTGAAAGCACGGCGAAGGGTTTGTTGAAGAGTAAAAGTTGTGACACAGGCAACTACCGCCGCCGATGCAGACACGGGACTCTCTCGTAACAGCTGCGGCGAGTTGAAAATAACGCCACGCCTCTATGCAAGAGCCTTAGTCTCGATGGATGGTGAAGGCACTACGTGGGATCGGATGGAGTCTTATCGTCGGCTGGGGGAGGCTTTTCCACAGCGACTTCGACATCCTCGCTGCCAGTTTCGGCAACAGCTTCTACTTCCTCGCTGACCGTCTCGGCAACAGCTTCTACTTCTTCGCCGACCGTCTCGGCATCAGCTTCTACTTCCTCGCTGACCGCCTCGACAACAACTTCAACTTCCGCGCTTTCCGTTTCGGCTCCGTCTTCGCCGCCAGCAGCCGTTACTGGGGCTTCGACTCCTGAGCTGTCGGCCTCATCCACGTCCTGACTCTGCGCTTCCGCCTGGGTAGGTGCTGCAGAGGGTGTCGAGAGCGGTTGTATGTTTGCCGCGTGCAGCCCTTTAGGCCCTTCAACAGTCTCAAACGAGACCATCTGACCAGCCTTGAGGGTTTTGTAGCCTTCCATGCCTATAGCAGAATAGTGAGCGAATAGATCGTCGCCACCTTCGTCGGGTAAAATAAAACCAAATCCCTTTGCGTTATTGAACCACTTAACTTGCCCGGTACTCATGAGGACACTCCACAGCTTCTTATTTTTTGTTATATTTTATGCAAGACCTCAGCAACTAGCATTGCTATACACCATCGATATGGCAATGTCAAAGCCTAGCTAGACCCACAGGCACGGTTCGACTAACGTTACGGGGCTTATGCACCTTGAAATCTGATGAATGGCGCCCATTTATTAAATTGTCCAATGATTGATATAGGCATCATCCAGCGCATAAAAGCCTTTTCATGGGCCTGGTTCTGACGCAAAATAATCACCGTTGTGCAGCTTTAAAAGAAAGCTTCGAGGCTTTTACCCGATTGGCAATATCATGAAAGAATCTAGTCATTATCAAATCCCAGCGAAGTTGGCCCAACCGCCATCGGAACCGGATGATGCAGGCACTGAGGAAGAAACAGCTCATGATACCGGCACCGCCACCGCAGCCACAAAGCCAAAGCTGGAAAAGCCGCCCCTGTACAAGGTAATTTTAATTAATGACGACTACACCCCAATGGACTTCGTCGTCGATGTGTTACGCTCGTTTTTCCATATGAATGTTGAAAAGGCTACGCAGATTATGTTGAAAGTCCACACCGAGGGGAAAGGTGTGTGTGGTGTTTTCAGTAAGGATCTTGCCGAGACCAAGGCGGCGCAGGTAAATGGCTATTCACGGGAATGCGAGCAACCGCTGCTCTGCTCCATCGAAGTCGACCGATAAATTCATTCACCCCAGAGAGACCGATTAGTTCTATGTTAAGCAAGGACCTGGAAACAACCCTGAATCAAGCGTTCAAAGGTGCCAAGATTAAGCGCCATGAATTCATGACGGTGGAACATCTTTTGCTCGCGCTACTCGACAATGAAATCGCCTCCAGCGTGTTACTCGCATGCGACTGTGATCTGAACAGACTGCGCACCGACCTGGCGGAATTTGTTGACGCGACGACACCACTGATTCCGGAGGCAGAAGCAACCCGTGAAACCCAACCAACCCTGGGATTCCAACGGGTCTTGCAACGGGCGGTATTTCATGTCCAGTCTTCAGGCAGACGGGAAGTCACTGGCGCTAACGTGTTGGTGGCAATCTTCAGCGAGCAAGAAAGTCAGGCTGTGTATTTTCTGAAACAGGAAGACGTGGCCCGAATCGACGTAGTCAATTTTATCACTCACGGTATCTCTAAGATTCCGGGGCCGGCCGGTGACGGCGATTCGTCTCGGGAGCAAGCCGAAGAAGAGCGTGCACCCGACGCTGGCTCCAGTGCCCTCGACAGCTTCACGACCAACCTCAACCTGGAGGCGGAACAGGGACGCATCGACCCGCTTATCGGGCGCGAGCAGGAAGTGACTCGGGTGGTGCAGGTGTTGTCGCGCCGCCGCAAGAACAATCCCCTGTTGGTGGGGGAATCCGGTGTCGGTAAAACCGCTGTCGCCGAAGGACTTGCCAAGCTGATCGTTGAAAACAAGGTGCCGGAAGTACTCGCTGGCAGCGTGATATATGCGCTCGATCTTGGCGCCTTGCTCGCCGGTACCAAGTACCGGGGAGATTTCGAAAAACGCTTTAAGGCACTGCTGGCCGAGCTCAAGGAAAACAAGCAAGCGATTCTGTTTATCGATGAAATTCATACCATCATCGGCGCCGGTGCAGCCTCTGGCGGGGTCATGGACGCGTCAAACTTACTCAAGCCGGTTCTTACCTCCAGCCACCTGCGTTGTATTGGCTCCACCACCTATCAGGAATATCGTGGAATTTTTGACAAGGACCGGGCGCTTTCCCGGCGCTTCCAGAAAATCGATGTGGACGAGCCGGATGTTGATACCACCTACAAGATCCTCAAGGGCTTGAAATCACGCTTCGAAGATCATCACAATTTGCGTTACAGCGACAAGGCGTTAAGAGCCGCGTCGGAACTCGCCGGTCGTTATATAAACGATCGCTACATGCCCGACAAGGCAATCGACGTGATTGATGAGGCGGGGGCCTACCAGCGGCTGCAGCCGCCAAGCAAGCGTAAGAAGTTGATCCAGGTCGGCGACATGGAGAGAGTAGTCGCCGCCATCGCCCGCATTCCCCCGAAACATGTGTCCAGTTCTGATCTCGATGCCTTGAAGAACTTGGATTCGAATCTGAAAATGGTGGTATTCGGGCAGAACCGCGCCATCGACTCGTTAGCCACGGCGATCAAATTATCGCGGGCAGGTCTGAACGACGCCGAGAAACCGATCGGATCGTTCCTGTTCTCGGGACCGACCGGTGTCGGTAAGACTGAGGTCAGCCGGCAGCTCGCTAAAATTATGGGCATAGAACTAATTCGTTTTGACATGTCCGAGTACATGGAAAGTCATACGGTTTCCAGATTGATCGGTGCGCCCCCGGGTTATGTCGGTTTCGATCAGGGCGGGCTAATGACCGAGGCCATCACTAAAAATCCTCACTGTGTCTTGCTGTTAGACGAGATAGAGAAAGCCCATCCTGATGTTTTCAATTTATTGTTGCAGGTGATGGACCATGGTTCCCTCACCGACAACAACGGCCGCAAGGCGGATTTTCGTAACGTGATTCTTATCATGACCACGAACGCCGGCGCCCGTGAAATGGCGAGCTCCTCGATTGGTTTTACCGAGCAAGATCATTCCACCGACGGCCTGGAAATTATCAAGAAAATATTCACCCCGGAGTTTCGTAACAGGCTCGACGCCATCATTCAGTTTGACATCCTGCAGCCAGAAATCGTTCGCACCGTGATCGACAAATTCCTGGTGGAGTTGCAGGTGCAACTGGACGACAAGAAAGTACTGCTGCACATGGATGAGTCAGCCGTCGACTGGTTTTTAGAACATGGCTATAGTGAAACCATGGGCGCCCGTCCCATGGCGAGGTTGATTCAGGAGAAACTCAAGAAAACCCTGGCCGAAGACATCCTGTTTGGCGAACTCGCGGAGAACGGCGGCGATGTCACTATCTCGGCGGTCGACGACGACATTAAACTGGAAATAAAGGGCCGCAAGAAGCAGGAGAAGAAAGAGAAGAGGGAGTTGGCACCCGCCAAAAACTAACCGCGGGTGTGCCTCGCTATCGGCGCAGGCGAACTTATCTGGCGCGGTAAGTAATGCGACCCTTGGTCAAGTCGTAGGGCGTGAGTTCCACTCTAACCTGATCCCCGGTCAATATTCGAATGTAGTTCTTGCGCATCTTCCCGGAGATGTGGGCAGTGACGATGTGTCCATTTTCAAGTTTAACTCTGAACATGGTATTGGGAAGCGTATCAACCACTTCACCTTCCATTTCAATTTGATCTTCTTTCGCCATCTAAGGCACCCTAAATCCCAGGAGTGTTTACAGCGGGCGCATTGTGCCGGATTTTCGTCCGATAAGCAAAGCGCCTGCTACAATTCCCGGCCTAGTTCAACAATATCCAATTGCCTTCTATCAACATTTCTATGGGCCGAAAAGAGCTTTTGTATTGCATCTTCGCGCAACCCTTAATCCAGTAGCCCAAAAACAAATAGGACAACTTCATTTCCGCTGCCTTGCGTATCTGCCACAGAATCACAAAATTACCCAGCGAACGCTTTTCGTAATCGGGATCGAAGAAGGTATAAACTGCAGATAGACCCTGCTGCAATACATCCATGACACTTACTGCCAGCAATTTATCGCCGAGGTAAAACTTGTAGAACAAGGTGTCGTCGGTACCAGTTTTTATAAACGCTTCAAACTGTTCCGGGGTGGCAGGATACATGTCCCCGTCCCGATGGCGGGTATTGATGTAGCGCTTATACAGCGCGTAAGAATCGGAGTCATCGAGGTCGTTCCTGTACTCGACGGTCAGATCCTGATTTGATTTCCAGATCTTGCGTTGCCGGCGGCTCCAGTTAAAGCCGGCAACCGGGACACGACAGGAAATGCATGCGGCACAAGAATCGCAGTCGGGGCGGTACAGATGGGCGCCGCTGCGACGAAAGCCGAGCTCGCTCAGTTTACTGTTGAGGGACTGGTCGATGACAAGCTCCGGGTCTACAAACACCGTGACCGCGTCCTCGCCGTCCTTGTAACTGCAGCTATGCACTGAAGTTCGAAACAGGCGTACAGAGCTAATGATTTTTGATTTGGAATTCATCGTTCCTCGCCGCCGTAATCTGATTGTTATCCCAGACGCCGGCACTGGCTACACCCGGTATTAACTGCGCCAACTGACGGACAAATTCTGCCCTGGTGATTTCCTCGGCGCCGAGTTTTTTCAGGTGATCGCTGCTGACCTGGCAGTCGATTAGTTGATAATCCCAAAGCTGGAGCTGTTTGACCAGAAACACCAGGGCCATCTTAGAGGTATTGTCCTGCAAACTAAACATGGACTCACCAAAGAAGACCCGCCCCAGGGCGATGCCATACAAACCACCAACCAACTTGGCCTGAGACCAGACTTCGACCGAGTGGGCGAAACCACGCCGATACATTTCAATATAGGCTGCTTCCATCTCATCTGTAATCCAGGTGCCGGTAGAGTTTGTTCGATGTTCCGCGCAATGTCTGATCACGGCGGGGAAGTTTTGATCGAAGGAGAATTGGAAGTTGCCACGCCGAATCAGCTTGGCGAGGCTGCGGGACACGTTTAACTGTGACGGACGCAGCACCAGTCTCGGATCTGGCGACCACCAGAGTATGGGCTGGCCCTGTTCGTACCAGGGAAATATGCCGTGTCGGTAGGCGTCGAGCAAGCGACTGGTGTTAAGATCGCCCCCCGCCACCAGCAAGCCGTCTGGCTCTGTAAGCGCTTGCTCAACCGGGGGAAATCCGGTTTGGTCTGATTCTATCCAGGGTATGGGCATAGGCAGATGGCAGCGGGTCCCTCGCTATGAATCCAGAAACTTGTCGGCATCCAGCGCCGCCATGCAACCAAAACCGGCGCTGGTGACCGCCTGTCGATAGACCTGATCGGCGATATCACCGGCTGCGAACACGCCGGCGACGCTGGTTTCCGTGGCATTGCCGGTGAGTCCGGTATTGACGACAACATAGCCGTTCTTCATTTCCAGCTGATCCTTGAAGATTTCTGAGTTCGGTATGTGGCCGATGGCGATAAATACACCGTCAACTTCCAGGCTCGACTTCTCGCCGCTACGGGCATGTTTCAGGCTGACGCCGGTGACACCCATGTCATCACCCAGGACTTCATCGAGGACGTGGTCCCACTGGATTGTGACCTTGCCTTCTGCAACCCGTTCGAAGAGTTTTTTCTGCAGGATTTTTTCCGCCCGCAGGGCGTCGCGCCGGTGCACCAAGGTGACGTGGGAGCATATATTTGACAGGTACAGGGCTTCTTCCACCGCCGTGTTGCCGCCGCCAATCACAGCCACCGGCTTGTTACGATAGAAAAAACCATCACAGGTTGCGCAGGCACTCACGCCCCTACCCATATAAGCCTGTTCCGAATCCAGCCCCAGATACTGGGCGGATGCGCCGGTGGCAATAATCAATGCGTCACAGCTATAGATATTGCTGTCACCTTCAAGACGGAACGGCTTCTGGCTCAGGTCTACACTATTAATATTGTCAAAAATTACTTTGGTATCAAATCGCTCTGCATGGCTTTTCATTCTTTCCATGAGTTCAGGCCCCTGCAGACCCTCGGCGTCACCTGGCCAGTTGTCCACGTCCGTGGTGGTGGTCAATTGGCCACCCTGGACTATTCCCGTGATCACAACGGGATCGAGATTGGCCCTCGCGGCGTAGACGGCGGCGGTATAGCCGGCAGGGCCAGATCCTAAAATGACTAATTGGTGGTGCTGTACGTCGGTCATAAACTACATCCTGAGCGGGTTTTGGTGGTGCTGCTTATATGCTGCCTCATGCATAGTATTTAAAGGCTGTGGTGCCATATTCTATTCAATTTTATAGTAAAAGAACCGTTAAACTGACTAGGAGTTTCAGGTCTTGCGGAGTTTTATTGTCTAACGAAATCTAGAAACCACAGCCAGGTTCTGGTTTGGCCTGTATTGGCTTCGTCGTCGCTGCCTCAAATTGCATCTAACTATTCTCGAAACGTTCCTATAAACTAAGCGCAGGTATCTGAATAAATTGAAAAACATTGCGATGAGTAAAGCACCACAGGAATCGGAAGTCGGCACCGTCGTGCAACGTCTGCTGCGTGAGGGAACCTTGATCGTGTATTCCCTGCTGGCACTGTTCCTGTTGATCGCCTTGATAAGTTATTCCCCTGCCGATCCCGGCTTCACCACTACCGGCAACGGCGATGAGATCGCGAACGCGGTGGGCGTGTACGGGGCCTGGCTGGCGGACATTCTCCTGCATCTGCTGGGCTACCTGGCCTATGCCTTGCCAACGCTATTGATTTTCAAGGTCTACACTTCATTCAGGGTATCGGAACTTAACGCGGAGTTTTCCTGGCCATTGTTTGCCTTGAAAACCGCCGGTTTTATACTACTCGTAATTGCCGCCAGCGGCCTGGCAACGCTTCATTTCGAGATCCATGCCACCACCTCTTACATGGCCGGTGGGGTCCTCGGTGCACTGGTCGTGGATCTGTGTGTCCCGCTGCTAGCCATGGTCGGCAGCACCTTGTTGTTGCTGGCGCTGTTCCTGTTTGGACTGACCATCACCGTTGCGATTTCCTGGCTGCGGCTTGTGGACAAAATAGGGGAGCTAGCCCTGGGCCTCAGTTCCCTGGCGGTACTGAAGGTAAACAAGTGGGTGGAAACCCGGAAGCAGGACATGATTACCCAGCAGCGTCTTGAGCAACGCAAGCGGGTGCTGGATATTCATCTGGAAAAACAACGACAGCGAGTGCCTCCCACCATCAAGGCGCCGACACCTAAGCGAAACAGGAACAGCCCCAGGGTTGAGAAAGAGCGCCAAGGAACCTTGTTTGCAGCCTCTTCGGTAAAGCAGTTACCAGCAATTGGCTTGCTGGATGCATGGCATGAAAACAGTGACGCGGGTTATTCCAAACAATCACTGGAAGCCATGTCGAAACTGTTGGAGTTGAAGTTGGCCGATTTTGGTATCGAGATCGAAGTCACCGCCGTCAACCCCGGCCCGGTAATTACGCGCTTCGAAGTACAGCCCGCACCTGGCATCAAGGTCAGTCGGATTAGCAACCTGGCCAAGGACCTGGCCAGATCGCTGGCCATCGTCTCGGTGCGCATAGTAGAAGTCATACCCGGCAAGACCGTGATTGGCATAGAAATACCCAATGAGAATCGGGAAATCATTCAACTGAGTCAGGTGCTGTCGTCGCCGGAATTCGACGGCGCCGGTTCGCCGCTGAGCATGGCCCTGGGGCACGACATCGTCGGCAAACCGGTGATCGTGGATTTGGCAAAAATGCCCCATTTACTGGTGGCGGGAACCACCGGTTCCGGTAAGTCTGTTGGCATCAATGCCATGATTCTGAGCCTGCTATTCAAATCCACACCAGAGCAAGTGCGGTTGATTATGATCGACCCGAAGATGCTCGAGCTTTCCGTGTATGACGGCATACCTCACCTGCTGACCCCAGTTATAACCGACATGAAAGACGCCGCCAACGGCTTGCGCTGGTGCGTCGGTGAGATGGAACGTCGCTACAAGCTGATGTCGGCCCTGGGGGTGAGAAACCTGGCCGGCTTCAATAAGAAAGTGACCGATGCCAAGAAGGTAGGCAGACCCATCCTCGATCCAAGCTGGCAGCCTGACTCGATGCTGCTGGAGGAAGAACAATCCGCACCGGAACTGGTGCCACTGCCGCGCATCGTCGTCATCGTCGATGAACTGGCGGATATGATGATGGTAGTGGGCAAGAAGGTTGAGGAATTGATCGCCCGTATTGCCCAGAAAGCCAGGGCTGCCGGCATCCACCTGGTGCTGGCAACACAGAGGCCATCGGTGGATGTCCTCACCGGCCTGATCAAGGCCAACATCCCGACTCGTCTGTCCTTTATGGTGCAATCCAAGATCGATTCGAGAACTATTCTCGGTGAGGGTGGCGCCGAACAGCTACTGGGTCACGGCGACATGCTGTTTCTGCCACCGGGCGGGGGCGTTCCCACGCGGGTACACGGCGCCTTCGTCAGCGATGAAGAGGTCCATCGTGTGGTCGCAGACTGGAAACGAAGAGGGTCGCCAGTCTATATCGAATCGATTACCCAGGCTGGGGACGAGCAGGGCGATGCAGGCCGGCTCGGTGACGCCGAAGCAGATGAAGACGACGCGCTGTATGATGAAGCCATCCGTTTCGTGACCGAATCCCGTCGGGCGTCTATCTCGGCGGTGCAGCGAAAATTGCGTATTGGCTACAACCGGGCGGCGCGGATGATTGAATCTATGGAAGCCGCTGGGGTAGTATCGGCAATGGGCAGGAACGGTTCCCGGGAAGTAATCGCACCGCCTCCGCCCCGTGACTAAGTCCTCTGTATAGTGATGAATATGCCCGATACAACAACCGTACTCGCTGGCTTGTGCTTCGCTGTTTGCTCTAGTGGCATTAGCAGCGCCCTAGCCCAGGCCGAAGCCAGCGACCTGCAGCGGCTCGATACCCTGTTACAGGGAATTGAAACCCTCTCTGCAGACGTGATTCAACTCATCGTCGAGTCGGACGGTGGCGTGCTGGAAGAAAGCGAAATCCGGATGTATCTGAAGAAGCCCGATGGTTTCTACTGGGAGACCCTGACGCCATTTCCCGAACTCATCGTCACTAACGGCAGTGTGCTGTGGAACTACCAACCCGATCTGGAACAAGTTGTGATCGAAACCTGGGACAGCAGCCGTTCAGAACTCGCAGCACAGCTGCTCAGTGGTCGCACCGATAATCTCGCCGCCGAATATCTCATCGAAACCGTGTCTACCGCTGCCGACGAACACCAGGAATTTGTATTGACCCCAATGGCAGCGGACAGTATCTACGACAAAATATCCATCAACTTCCTGTTGTCGGAACTGGATCTGATTTATCTTGATCACAGGAATGGACAACAGACGGCTTGGCGCTTCCAGAATGTCATCCGCAACGAAGATCTGGATGATGCGCTGTTCGAGTTTCAGCCGCCTGCGGGTATCGAAGTCATCGAAAATACCTATTCTCAATAAACACCGTCCCACATAAATTCACTGGATCTCCACGTAACCATGGTTACATATATCGCAGTCGCAATCGGGGGTGCCGTCGGCGCCATGGGCAGATACTGGCTCAGCACCTTGGTCGAGACCTACAACAGCAGTCACTTCCCTTATGGCACCTTCCTGGTTAACGTCATCGGATCATTTTTGATAGGAGTGTGTTTTATCTTCTTTGCGGAGAAACTGCATCTGGTCGAGCAGTGGCGGCCGCTGATCGTGGTCGGTTTTCTCGGCGCCTTGACGACATTTTCAACATATTCACTAGACGCGCTTCTGTTGTTTCAGCAAGGCCACTACAATACCGCACTTCTTTATGTGCTGAGCAGCGTGCTGGTCTGTTTATTCGCAGCATTTTGCGGCATGCAGCTAAGCCGCGTCATGTTTTAGGGAGCCAGGATACCCACCATGTTAGACCCGAAATGGATTCGTTCAGATGCCGATGAATTGGCGATCAAGCTATTAAAGAAAAAGTTCACGCTGGATACGGTCTGGATTGCCGAACTGGACAGCCAGAGAAAAGCTCTGCAACTTGCGACCGAGGCGCTGCAGAACGAAAGAAATTCCCGCTCGAAAATGATCGGCAAGGCGAAGGCCGCAGGGGAAGACATCACTGAAATTCTGAGCTCCATGGAGAATATGAAGGCTGAGTTGGAACAGAAGAAGCAACAGCTGGCAAGTTTGCAATCGAAGCTCCACGAATACCTGGCGGGTGTTCCCAATATTCCCGATGATTCCGTGCCCGAGGGCGACGATGAATCGGCAAATCAACTGGTTTCCACCTGGGGCGAACCGAAGACCTACGATTTCGAGATCAAAGACCATGCTGCACTGGGCGAGGCGCTGCAACAGGGGTTGGACTTCGCCGCCGCTACTAAGATTACCGGATCACGCTTCGTGATCATGCAAGGTCGTATGGCGCAGTTGCATCGCGGCTTGATTCAATTGATGCTGGATATCCACACGCGCGAGCATGGATACAGGGAGGTAAATGTTCCCTACATCGTCAATGCGCAGTCTTTGTTTGGCACCGGTCAACTACCGAAGTTTGAAGACGATCTGTTCAAGTTGCGCGGAGATGATGAGTACTATCTTATCCCCACGGCGGAAGTCCCTGTCACCAATCTTATCCGGGATGAAATTCTGGATCCGGAAAACCTGCCCTTGAAATTCGTCTGCCACACTCCCTGTTTCAGATCTGAAGCGGGCAGTTACGGCAAGGACACCAGGGGCATGATTCGCCAGCACCAGTTTGAGAAGGTGGAGCTGGTTCAGATCGTCGCCAGGGAAGCCTCTGCGTCCGCACTGGAAGAATTGACGGGGCACGCCGAAAAGATCTTGCAGCTATTGGAGCTTCCTTACCGCAAGGTAATTCTGTGTGGTGGGGATCTGGGTTTCGCGGCGGCCAAGACCTATGATCTGGAAGTCTGGCTGCCTTCGCAAAATTGCTATCGCGAAATCTCCTCCTGTAGCGGGTTCACAGATTTTCAGGCGCGACGAATGCAGGCCAGGACTCGCGATGCCGCGGGTAAGACGCAGTTAGTACATACGGTAAACGGCTCTGGTCTGGCGATTGGTCGCACCCTGGTGGCGATCCTGGAAAACTACCAGGACGCCCAGGGCAGAGTCAAAATCCCCAATGCCCTGGTATCCTATATGCAGGGAATCGAGTATCTCGAATAATGGACTTACTTCCCATTTTCTTGAATATCAGGGACAGGAAGTGCGTCATAGTCGGGGGAGGGTCGGTGGCCTTACGCAAGGCGAATCTGCTAAGCCGTGCTCAGGCCAGGGTGTATGTCGTCGCCACGTCCATCGGTGAGGAGCTTGAAGCGCTGTGCCGAGCCAGTAATGGCACCACGGTGCATGAGACATTCACTCCCGCCCATTTAGAAGACGCCGCCCTGGTCATAGCCGCCACCGACGACAGGGCCACCAATCTGGCCGTAAGCGCCGCTGCGAAATCACTGAATATTCCTGTCAATGTGGTGGACGAACCCGAACTTTGCTCTTTCATGATGCCGTCGATAGTCGATAAGGCGCCGGTGCTGGTGGCGATCTCCAGCTCCGGCACCGCGCCTGTTCTCACCAGCAAGTTAAAAGAAATGATCGAAATCGTAATACCTGGCAGCATCGACAGGCTGGCAAACTTAATGGGATCTTATCGGGGGCGGGTTAAAGACAAGCTCGCAGACCCGGATCAACGCCTGCAGTTTTGGCAAGACTTGCTGGAGAGCGAGATCCCAGAGATGGTCTACAGCGGCAACGAAGACGCCGCCATCGAGGCGATCGAGCAACGACTCCGGGATCGATTGCAGGCAGCCAAGACCGGCAGAAAAATGGGTGAGGTATATCTGGTTGGCGCCGGTCCCGGGGATCCCGATCTGCTTACGCTGAGGGCACTGCGATTGATGTATAAGGCTGACGTGGTGTTGTATGACCGCCTGGTATCCGATGAGATCATGCAGAAGCTACGGCCGGATGCAGACAAAATTTACATGGGTAAGGAACAGGCCAAGCCCAGCGTCGGGCAGGAAACCATCAACGAGATGCTAGTCAGGCTGGCGCAGGAGGGCAAGAGGGTCTTGCGCTTAAAGGGGGGTGATCCTTTTATCTTCGGACGGGGTGGGGAGGAACTTGAGACCCTGGCACAAGCGGGCGTGCCGTTCCAGGTGGTGCCCGGCATCACCGCCGCGAATGGTTGTGCCGCCTATGCCGGTATTCCCTTAACCCACCGTGACCATGCCCAATCGGTCAGGTTTCTAACCGGCCATCTACAGGAGGGCACACTGAATCTGGAGTGGGAACACCTGGTCCGGGAAAAACAAACCCTGGTTTTCTACATGGGGCTCTCGGGCCTGCAGACGATCTGCGAGCAACTGATTGCTCATGGCATGGCCGCCGATACGCCTATTGCTGTCATTCAGCAGGGCACGACCAGGCGGCAGCGAGTCATTACCGATCAGCTTCGCAGCATGCCGGCATTGGCGAAAAAAACCGGGATCGAGGCACCCACCATCATTATTATCGGTACCGTGGTCAACGCGCGGGAGAAACTATCCTGGTTTGGTCCTTGATGCTCGCGCGACTGGCAGCCATCCGACTCGTTTCACAGGCAGTTATCAGGTTTCGGCAGGCCGGCGATCTTGTTGGCCAGCTTGGCGGGACTGCCCTGAAATAGTTTCATTATATAGATACTGGTGCCCTTGTCGGCACCCAGTTCCCGCCGCACCAAACTGACAAGTGCCCTGGTCGCGAGGGGGATTTGATGTCGTTGATAGAACACCCGCAGTAGGTTGAGTATTTCCCAGTGTGAGGGGCCGAGGCTGATGCTTTCTTGTCGCGCTAATGCGTCCGCCACCTCTGCGTTCCAGTTACTCAAATCTTTAAGAAAACCCTCCCGGTCTATGGCCACCTCACCGTTATCGAGCTGCAGGTACTTTCCCGTGCTACCCATGCCTAAAACCAACTCACGATCTTCTCATATTCGCAACATAGTTCCACGAACCCCGCGTAATCTACAAGTTCCACATCGGCAGCGCTGTGTACCGACAAGCCCCTGGCTGCAGTATCTTCTTTGAGGGCAAACAGCCTGACGTCGGCGCCTGGGTGGCGGCCTGATTCTGCCAGCGAGCAGTAGTAGACACCATCCTCGATGAATAAAATTCCGTCACCCGGTTTCAAGACGCTGGCGCAGCTCGACAATAATTTGCTGGTGGGGCTCTTGCTGATGGTGTGCAGACAAGTCATAGATTGAATACCGAGTCCGCTTGATGGATTAGTTCCGCTATATGGGTTCGACTCACAGGCTCGACCTCGAGTACCAGGTCGCTGCCTTGGATACCACGTTCGGATAGGGAATCTGCATCCACACAAATATTCTCGATTCCGTACAGCTCCAGCGTCTCCAAAGCTTTCCCCAGGGTCTTGCTGTCGATGCCCCTGGCATCCTGATGCTTCAACAACTGATATACCCCATCATCCAGAAATACATAGCTCACGGTCTGTCCGAACACGGCACAGGCCAGCGCCATCTCCAGGCACAGCTGTGCATTACTGTCTCCATAGGGAGCCCGGCGGCTGATGAAGGTAATGGCCTTGTTGGTGTTTTTGCTCGCCATCTCATTAGCCGAAGTTAATCACCCGATCCGAATTCATGGTGGCATCGATAAGCTGCCCCAGCCCGGCTAGTTCCGAACTGGCGTAGGCACTGACCGCGCCGAGTTCATGACGGCCTGCTTCCTGTGCGTCGACAATGCCCCGATTCACCGCCGAGGAAACACAGATCACCGAATCCAGTCCATGGTCTCTGATCAGCTGATCCCATTGCTGTTGAAGATTATTCTCATCCTGGGCTACCACCGATAAACGACTGGCGTTGTGCACGCCGTCACCGAAAAAAAATAGCCGGTAGATGTCATGCCCCTGTTCGAGCACGCTGCGGGTAAAATTGAAGGCGGTGGCGGCAGCCTCGGCAGAGTAGGGCGCGGCGTACACCACGATGGAAAATTTCATAGGGTTTTATGCAGCCTGGTTAACGAAAAAGCCCCGAATAAACGGGGCTCCATCCATTAACGTTCGGTGTAATTTCAATAATTAGTTTCTGCCGGTGAGGGCACCAAGTAAATTCAACAGGTGGATGAAAATATTAAATATACTCAGGTACAGAGAAACCGTCGCCATGATGTAGTTGCGCTCACCGCCATTCATAATGCGGCTGGTATCGAAGAGAATGAAGCCAGACATTATCAGAATGACTACCGATGAAATCGCCAGGCTCAGCGCAGGGATCTGCAAGAAGAAATTCGCTATCATCGCCACCACTGCAACAATCAATCCGGTGAAGATAAAGCCACCGAGAAAATTAAAGTCCTTACCCGATGTCAGAGCATAGCCAGACAGGGACAGGAAGATAATCGCGGTGCCACCCAGAGCCTGGGCAACAATCGCAGAGCCGTTGACGTAGGCCTGCATATACATGGAAATGACTGGACCCAGCCCCGCACCCATTAATGCGGCAAAAGCAAAGATTGCGACCAGGCCTTTTGAAGTTTTGGCATGTTTCCTGACAACGAAAGTCATGATAATGCCGCCAATAATAAGCATAAACCCGACGCCCTGGCCCACTTGCATAACCATAGTCGCGACCGCGCACAATGCACTGACGAATAATGTCATCGATAGCAACGTGTAGGTGTTGCGGATAACTTTATTTACCGCCAGTGCCGAGCTTTGACTCCGGCTTATGTTTAACTCAACTTCGTTCATCGCTTACTCCAAAACAATAGATTCACTTTTATAACGACCAAAAACTGTCTCGCTTGATTCCCTTACCCTATTACCATATGGGGTCCCTACGAGCGAAATCAACGCCTTTTCAGGGTCGGGTCGCAACCAACTATGGGAAATATGATACCTGTAACCGCCGCAAAATCAACGATTTTCGGTTTAAACGACGGTCACAAACACCAAGGGTAGCCCCGTCAATCTAGTGAGAAAGCGCTGCCTTCACGGCCCAACCAACCACCACTAATAAGCGACTCAAACTCAGCAGTTGACTGGGGCAGGGAGTATAGTAAGATTCCGCCCCTATCGCGGAGGGGTGGCAGAGCGGTTGAATGCACTGGTCTTGAAAACCAGCGAGGGTGAAAGTCCTCCGAGAGTTCGAATCTCTCCTCCTCCGCCATTTTCCCCCAGTATCCACATCTTCCTCGAGTCTTCCAAAGTTATCCACGAGGTCACTATTCACTAGACTTTCCAACCGAGCATCTGTTATTGAATGTTTGTTAGAGTAATTTCTGCATCAAGGAGTTGCCAATGGGCAAATTTCTAGCAATTTCAGTCTATCTCCTGACGCTTCTCCTGCCCATTAATACCCAGGCCCAATCAGCCGCGGCGAAATTTGCCGGCATGTGGAGCGATCCCCCTGACACCCCGGGGGTCTATTTTGTTTTTTCTCCTGCTCCGACTATGCGCTCGAAGTGCTGGGACGGCTGCTAGATGATCCGGCCAACGATGATCGTCCCTATGGTGCGCTCACCGCCGAAGCCAACCGGATGGCAAGGCAAAACATACTGATTCCTAAAATGACCGCCGCTACGCTGCGCACCTATCCCCTCGATCCGGCCGCAGACCCCGGTTTCCTGAGATGTGAGCCATGGGGCTTCGCCAGGCAGATTTTGGCCCGCATCAGAATGAGATAAGTATCAACGATGATCACATCGAAATGCATTATGCTGAGTGGGATGTCCGCCGCATCATCTATATGGACGGTATATCTGTCCCACCCAATACCCAGTCCAGTTTACTGGGTTATTCCACAGGCCACTTCGAAGGGCCAACACTGGTTGTTAACACCACCCATGTCAATGCAGGCATCTTGTCGAGGATGGATCACAGCGATCAACTCAGCGCCGAGGAACGTTACACGATTTCGGATGACCGTCAGATTATGACGCTCGACGTGACCTTTACAGATCCCTGGGCTCTAAACGAACCATTGACCTTAAAAAAGATCTGGAAGTGGTCGCCCGACGAGGAAATCTACCCCTATGACGACTGTGAAATACCGACGGACTTTATCGAGTCTCAAGGAGAAAAATTATGAAAATCAAAAACTCTGCTGCCCTCGTTCTAGCGGCGTTAGTCCTCAGCGAGCCCGGCTCAGGCACATCATTCCTTCTTCGCTGTATTTGATGGCGAACGACTGGTCACCATCACCGGCACCGTCACGGAGTTCAGAATGGTAAATCCCCACGCCATGATGAGCATAGAAACCGTAGATGACAGCGGCATGCCAGAAAATCTGGACCGTGGAATTCGATGGCAGGCTGCACTTAAGCAGAGCTGGCTGGGATAGGACCACGTTTACGGTGGGCGAAAGCCTGGAAATTACGGGAAATCCGGCCAGATCCGGCTCGGCGATGATGTTTTTTAACCGCTCGGTGGATGCCAGTGGCAAGGAAATCATCCGCCCCAGAGTGGAATTACAGAATTCCATAGAAGAACAACGCAGACAGCGCCGAGCGCAGCGCAATGCCCAGAACTAGCGCAAAGAATCTGGCGATTCTGAATTAGGCGGTGCTTAAGCTGGGGTAGCTTAAGCAGGATCGGACACCTTGCCGCCACAATTAATCCTCACATCGCCTCGATTGGGCGCGCTTGTCGCTATATTTATCGGGTTTAATAGAGACTCAATCAATTCAATTTGATTGAATCCTCCTTAAGCTCGACCCCCGCTTGAAGGCCCTCGTAAGAGGGCCTTTTTTTTGAGAATCGGGGAACAGGAGTAGTGGTTATAGTAGGAGCGAGGGGCTACGGATCGGCGGAGACAGCACCCAGGGCGTTGACATGGCGCTCGTTGAGAGCGATGAAGTCAGCAAGAATTCTACCGCTTTCCAACAACAGCGGATCTTCTTCCTCGACGACTTCCTCCTCCTCATCCGGTGCTTCGTTGGCGGCAAGCGTGACATCGTCTTCAAACTCAGCCGCGGTCTCTTCTTCAGCCTCTGCAGCAGCACGCTCGGCATCGGACACCCATTCTTCTAATGACAGTCCCTTGAGAAGGCGACGCATATTCTCAGCATCGAAGGCAGCACGACGGTTTGACTCTCGCTCCAGCTTGACGATTTGCTCGTTAAGAGACAGTTGCTCCTGGGCGCGTAGCTTCCTCGTGCGCTCGATCTGAGCAATTAAATAGATAAAGTCCGGCGATACTTCGGCGCGGTCTTCATGCAATTGCCTGAGATCTGGTAGCAGCGTCTGAATCGCCAGATAGGGGCTGTATTCAACCGGGCGTACGGTATCCCAGGGCAGTGCGCCATCGAGACTGCTTTCGCCAATATTGTCGTAGGCATCATAGAAGTCTGGAAATTCGATATCGGGAATGACACCGCGGTGCTGGGTGCTGGCACCGGAGATGCGATAGAACTTGGAGCGGGTAAGTTTTACCTGGCCGTAGTCCATAGGAATAATTTCCTGAACCGTGCCCTTGCCAAAAGTTTGACCGCCCAGCACGATGCCGCGTTGGTAGTCCTGAATAGCACCGGCAAAAATTTCCGAAGCCGATGCACTAGTTCGGTTTACCAGCACCGCCAATGGGCCGTCATAGACAATCTCGGGATCGTTGTCGCCGAAGGAGCGGGTGAAGCCATTGCGAATACCCGAGTAGCGAATCTGTACGGTCGCCCCGGTTTCGATGAACAGTCCCACCAACTGATTCGCTTCACTCAAACTGCCGCCACCATTATTACGCAGGTCGACGATGACAGCATCGACATTTTCTTCCAGCAATTCATCCAGTAAAACCCGAACGTCGCGAGTTGAACTCTTGAAATCTTCTTCGCCTCTGCCGGCCGCTTCAAAATCGAAATAAAAGGTCGGCAGATCGATCACGCCAATTTTGTAATCACTACCCAGATAAGACAGCTCGATGACTTCTTTTTTCGCCGACTGATCTTCCAGCTTGACCGTATCGCGGGTGATACTCACAACCTTCGCACTGGCTTCGCTGACGGCATCTGCAGAGATCACATTAAGGCGAACCACCGTGCCTTTTTCTCCACGAATCTGAGCCACCACATCGTCCAGGCGCATGCCGACTACATCCTGCAATTCGCCATCGACACCCTGGCCAATAGCAATGATTCGATCACCCTCTTTTAATTCCGCACCACGCTCCGCCGGCCCTCCTTTGATGAGCTCGACGACCTTGGTGTACTCCTCTTCCGTGGTCAACTGCGCGCCGATTCCCTGCAGTGACAGCGATAGTCCCATATTAAAATTTTCCGAATCCCGGGGGGAGAAGTAGGCGGTATGGGGATCCACTGCCTTGGCCACGTTAGACAGATAGGTTTGAAATATATCCTTGTCATTGGTTTTTAGAATTTGACTCAATTGATTGCGGTAGCGCTTTGACAATTTTTCCCTTATCTCATCGTCGCTGTCTCCGGTCAGTTTCAGGCTCAAGACACTGTTCTTGATTCGAAGTCGCCAGACTTCATCGAGGGCTGCTACCGAGGCCGCATAAGGCGCTTCTTCTCGGTTTAGTTGAATATATTCATCGATGGAAAAATCCATCTCCGGAATATGATTTTCGATTCTATCGATCGCATAAATCATCCTTTCGATGATTCGCTTGTAGTACAAATTATAAATAACGAAACCGGGCTCGACGCTACCGTCCTGGAGTGTATCATCGAGGGTATAGCGGTAGTTACTGAGCTCATCCACATCTGCCTTGAGAAAATACAGGTGGGATCCGTCCAGGGTATCGAGGTAACTGTCAAAGATAATGGATGAAAAATTGTCATCAATTTCTACGGCGGCATAATGCTTGGTTTGCAATTCCCGTAACAGGCTGACTGCCGTTTCTCCATGCACTTTCTGGCTGCGCAGAGGTTGATAGAGTGCATCGATATCAAGCACCGTGTTTAACTGAATCGGATCTCGCTGGGCGATCACTGAGGTGATTATCAAGCTGGCGACTGACAGCGCCACAATCTTGAGACTGTAGTTGATTCCAAATTCTCGACTGCAAATCTTCATAAAACCCCGCTCTAATTAATACAGCATTAACAAATGTTCACTTATACCGAGGTGACAGGGGAAGTGGCGCAATCTGTTCACCGCAGTTGAGCAACATAGAGACTAAGTGATAACCGAACTCAATAGAAGTAATTTCCCGCAATTTTAAGTCTGGAAAATATCCAGATAAAATTTCCTGTTTACCGAATTTGCTTGTGCCTGGCGGAGGCATGTCTCTCGGCCCGTTCGACATCGATGTACAGGTCTGTGATCGCGCTGGAACCGTGTCCGGCATCGTCACGCACATGCTCACGGGGCCGATGTTTAACGTCTTCTGAGATGCCGGTATGGCGCAACCAGTGCACCGTCGCCAGCGCCAGGCGATCGGCGTCTTCGCAGAAGCCTTCGGCACGCATCGTCGCCGCCGCCGTATCGAAGCATTTCTGCACGATTCCCCGGATTTGCCGGGTACTGGTGAGACCGCCCTTGCCCCGGGTCTTATGTACCAGGGGGCTGGCCTCACCCGGCGCGGGCAAGGCCGGTAGTCCCCGGGAGTGACGGTACCGCTTCAACGCGCTTAACATGGCGTCGCTGACGGAGATTTCCCGTTCCTTATTACCCTTGCCGACGGTGTTAAACCACCAGTTGCCTTCCTGGTCTGCTTGAAAATGCCCCATTTGAGGCTGCCAGCGTGGGGTTTCTACCAGTTCCGAGATTCTCAGGTACATGGCGAAGAGGGCATTCAAGACAAACAGCGTTCTCTCATGCTCCCGAGGCTGCTCTGCGGCCATCATCTCGGCGGCATCGATGACGTAATCCCATTGTAGTGGGGATAGGCGACGGATTTTGCCCGGGTTTTGGTGTCTACGGAGGTATTTGCTCTTCTGCCGCATCTGCGACACCGGATTGGCAGTAATTCGTTGCTCCTGCAGCAGGAAGTTAAAGAAGCTGCTGAGGACGCTGAACAGGGACTGCAGGGCGGATTGGGACATCACGTACTCGCCTGCAGCCTTGACGTAGGGACGCCATGCAGCGTTGGGTAGGCGCTGTCCTTCTCGTTCGAGGTAGCGGGGCACATTCTTGTTGCCGATCCAGCCCCGGGGAGGTTGCTTGGAAAACTCGACGTAATCCTCCATGTCCTCCCTAACTAATTGATTTAATGACTTTTTTGCAACCAGCCAGCACCAGTGAAGAAAATGTTCGATTTCCCGTCGATAGGTGCTGTAGGTATCCGCACTACCACGATAACTGTAAATGAACTCACTGGCGCACTGGTAATCGGCGAGGGCATCCTCGCCGGCATCATCGAGCAGGTGATCGAGGCTGAGCACCGGGTATTTAAATGGATTTCGTGTTTGTTCCAGGGTATCGAAGAAAGCCATTGGGGTTTTAATGTCTGACATTAAGTTTATACTTTATCTGTATATTTTTAAAAGATAATAAAGGAATATTTATCGAAGTCAAATGGCCGGCAATTTGGCACGACACGAGCAATTAGCAGCCCATATTAGGTAGTCGGAACCTGTAGCAGTTTCTTTACCGTTGGCAAGTACAGACAAGCCCCGGCTTGTTGCCAATAGCAAGCGAAGAACCGCTGTCGCCTCGGCCCTTAAGACTGCTTGAATTGAGTTTGATCCTGGCCTCTTTAATTATGGTCAGCGTTATGTAATCATTTATATAACGATATGAAGGAATTTAACCTAATCAATGCGTTACAGGATTTTATCAGGCCAAATAGCGGGGATCTGGCTGTTTGCACTCGCCGCCATCGGCACCCATGCCGGCGCTGAAACCATCAATGTCGCGGTAGCATCAAATTTCGCCGCGACAATGCATGTGGTAAAGCAGCGCTTCGAAGCCGAGCAGGACCACCAGATCAACATAATCGCCGGATCCAGCGGCAAGCACTTCGCCCAGATTATCAACGGGGCACCCTTTGATCTCTTCCTCTCGGCCGATTCAGAACGCCCCCGGCAGCTGGAAATACGAGGTCACGTAGCCATCGGGCGGCGCCACGTCTACGCCATCGGGCAGTTAATCTTGTGGAGCAGACGCCCGGATCCGCCGCTCACAGAAACCAGCCTGCTGCAGCATGAGCGTAACGGTCTGCGCCGACTGGCGCTGGCAAATCCCAATCTGGCACCTTACGGACGGGCGGCGGTGGAAGTGATGACGAAGCTGGGGGTTTACGAGCAGCTGCGGGCGAAGCTGGTGATGGGCGAGAACGTGAGCCAGGCCTTTCAGTTTACCTACACAGGCAACGCCGAATTCGGATTCGTGGCGCTGTCCCAGGCCCTCGCCCTGGGCCAATCCGATAGTGGCTGGCACATACCGCTGGATTACTATCAGCCTATAAGTCAGGAAATGGTATTGCTCAGCAACAGAGCCGGTGCCCGTGCCCTGTTTGCATTCCTCCAGAGCGCAGCCATGGCTCCCATTCTTCTGGAGTACGGCTATGTACCTCCTCAAATATAAGGTTAAATCTCAATACTATGCTTGAAGCTGCTGATTTTACTGCCTTTACTCTAACTTTAAAGCTCGCGGGAGTCAGCACATTGATCCTGCTTTGTCTGGGCACGCCACTGGCCTGGTGGTTGTCACAGACCCGGACCCGGGGCAAGAGTGTGGTGGAGGCGCTAATCGCCTTGCCCCTGGTTTTGCCGCCGACCGTACTGGGATTTTATCTGCTGCTGGCGCTGTCGCCCACCGGACCTGTCGGCTCGACCCTCAACTCCCTGGGCCTACCCTCACTGGCGTTTTCATTTTCGGGCCTGGTGCTGGGATCTGTCATCTATTCGTTGCCGTTTGTGGTGCAACCGCTACAGACCAGTTTCGTCGCCGTCGGCAGACGACCGCTAGAGGTGGCGGCTACACTGGGGGCTGGGCCGCTGGATCGATTTCTGAATATCGTCCTACCGATGTCAAAACTCGGCTACCTGACAGCGATCGTGCTGGGTTTCGCCCATACCATGGGTGAATTCGGCGTGGTTTTGATGATCGGTGGCAATATACCGGGGCAAACCCAGGTACTGTCTATTGCCATCTACGATCACGTCGAAGCGCTAGAGTACAGCCAGGCGCACTGGCTGGCCGGCTTGTTACTGCTATTTTCATTCTTGGTGCTGCTGACGGTCTACACTCTGAATAAACGTGCATCGTTCCTGTCCGGGGCTGGACCATGATCCATGTCGATTTGAGCCTGAGCAGAGCCGAATTCAGCCTTAAGGCACAATTCGAACTGCCAGGGTCCGGGGTGACAGGCATTTTCGGTCAATCCGGTGGCGGCAAGACCACGCTGTTGCGAGCCATTGCTGGCCTCGAGCCTGGCGCAGTCGGCAGTTTGAGCGTTAACGGTCGCTGTTGGCAGAGTGAATCCATCTTTCTGCCTGCGGAGAACAGGCATATCGGTCTGGTTTTTCAGGAACCGAGCTTGTTTAGCCATCTAGATGTACGGGCAAACCTGGTATTCGGCAGCGACAGAGGTAAAGACAGGAAAAAAAACAACAAAGCCCCTCAAGCTGCTGTTTTAGAACATATTTGTACAACTTTGGAGTTAGGCAGCTTGCTCCATCGAGACCCTCGCAGCCTGTCAGGTGGTGAGCAGCAGCGGGTGGCCATCGGCCGCGCCCTGATGGCTTCTCCGGTAATGCTGATGATGGATGAGCCATTGTCGGCGCTGGATCACAGGGCCCGCAGAACCTTAATGCCTTTCCTGGAAAAAACCTTTCAAGGGCTTGAAATACCGGTACTTTATGTCTCGCATTCCACAGAAGAAGTGGCCAGGCTGGCAGACCACCTGGTGCTGATGGAGGAGGGCAGGGTCACCGCCTTCGGCAGCCTCGGTGAGGTCCTGGGACGCGTCGACAGTCCGCTCAACGAGGTCGATGAGGCCTTTAGCGTGTTTAATTGTACGGTGAACAATCACGACCTGCCGCACCTGACCAGCCTCATCAGCAGGGGCGGAGAGGTTCTTCACATTCCCCGGGTCGATATCAATACGGCACTTCCCGTGAGGCTGAGGATTCGCGCGCGGGATGTGAGTCTGTGCCTACAGCGGCCCCAGCAAAGCAGTATCCTCAATGTCCTGCCGGCGCAGATCGTCGATATTTCTGAGAAAATACGCCAGGGTAGCCGTAGCATCAAGCTGAATATAGGCGGGGAGACGCTGCTGGCCAAGGTCTCGGAATACTCGGTGCAGCTGCTGGAACTAGCCCCCGGGCAACAGGTTTTTGCCCAAATCAAATCTGCCGCCTTAATGACATAGTTGTGCTTAACCATGGCTCAGTCGAAAGATTGAATCTCAAACCTGGAATAAGATAGCTTCAGGTTTTCATTAACACCACGCTGGATGCCTTGAAGAATGCGGTCACCACCTGGTCTTCGAGTAACTCTAACTGATCTACGCTGTGATTGGTAATGACGGCTCCGAGGGTTTTGCTATCGCCAAGATCGATTGAAATATCGCTGTTCACCGCGCCGCGATCGATACGGGAGATATGGCCGCTGAAACTGTTCCTGGCGCTGACGCGGCCAAAACTGCCCACCGCGAGGGTTACCGAAGATGCCTTGATTAGCACCATGATCGAATCGCCGACAGCCAGGCCCATTTCCTCCCGACTGCGCTCGGTGACGATAGCGACCATCGCCAGAGTCGCCGAGAGGCTGACACAAATCTCGGTGTTGACAGCACCCAACTCGATGCTGCTGATATTGCCCAGGAATTGATTGCGGGCGCTGGTCTGAATTGAGCTGTGGCGCATGAAACCGCTGACATCGTCCAGTGAATGTAATTGATTATTGAGACTTTGAAGGAACTCTTGATGTTGATTTTCAAGTTCTTCAAAACCTGCGAGCAACTGCCGGCCATAGTCGGTAAGTTGGCTACCTCCACCCTTACTACCGCCAGAGGCGCGCAGGAGCAGTGGTAATTTGGACAGGTTATTGAGCCGTTCCAGTCGGTCCCAGGCAGTCTTGTAACTGATACCCAGGGTTTTCGCCGCCGCAGAAATAGACCCAGCCTCAGTAATAGCCCGCAGTAAGCCTAATTGCTCCAACAGCACGCGGTTTGCCGCATCGTCTGTCAGCCAGATTTCACCTCCTACAGTCGCCATTATCCACTCTCTGGATGAATTAATCCCGGGTCAGCTGCACTCCTGGGACGGCCCAGGGTGAGTGGTTCATTGGAATCCTGATTCTGCACCAGGCAGGATGCACTAAAAGCTCGCTAAAGGCCCCTTTGAATTGACCCCTCATTAGGTTACCTTCAACTGTGCATGCAGTGGCGGTCAGAAGCAAGTTAACTACATTAACAAGGCATTGTACGTGTTAAGGAGTAAGGGGAAATGATGAAATCATGGGTTTGGGGAATTGCCACCGTCATGGTGACACTCAGCACCTGGATGGGCCTGGCTCAGGATATCGAAATTCCACGAACTACCGGCGGCCGACCCGATCTGCAGGGCATATGGACGAACAAAACCCTGACACCACTCACCCGGCCCCGGGAGTTTGCCGAAACCCCGGCCTTAAATCAGGAACAGGTACAGCGCCTGGAGGGAGATAATCAAGTTTACTTGGATGCTGAATATGCCAATAGCGATCCGCATCGGGGAGCTGGATTTGGTGCCCAGGCAGGGGACGACGGCAACACGGAAGACGGCTATAACGAATTCTGGAAAGATGTGGGTACCCGCATTCAAGTGATCGATGGCGAATACCGCGCCTCCATCATCATCGATCCAGCAGATGGCCAGATACCCTACGCCGGTGATCCGCGCACTCGCTTCCGTCGCGACCCTGGTGCGCCTGGACGCTCCGATGGCCCTGAGGGCAGACCGCTTGCTGAACGCTGTCTATTGGCATTCGGTTCCCATTCAGGACCGCCCATGCTGCCGGTGATGTACAACAGCAACTACCAGTTTGTGCAGACTGACGATTACGTGATGATCATGGCGGAGATGGCGCATGACGCACGTATCATCCGCCTGAATAACAGCGAGCATATGAGCGGCATGAATAAGTGGATGGGGGATTCCGTTGGTCGCTGGGAAGGGGACACCCTGGTGGTAGAAACCCGGGGCTTTAATCCTCAACAGAGTTTCCGGGGCGCGTCTGAAAACCTGATCGTCACCGAGCGCTTCAGCAGAGTATCGATATCCGAAATTCTCTACCGCTTTACCGTGGAAGATCCCACCGTGTTCAGCCAGTCCTTCACCGGGGAATTAATCTTCAACGCCAGACCGACTCGGGAATCCATGTATGAGTATGCCTGCCACGAGGGAAACTATGCGCTGGCAGGAATCCTCGCCGGTGCCAGAGAACTGGAAAGGCAAACGGCGGCGCAGGATAAAGTAACTGAGGCTGCACGATGACAATCAGCGCAAGCCTTGCAATTCTGATAGATCCTTTTAACTATGAGTAATTCGCACACGACGATCCAGAACCGCTATCCTTATTCTCTAGGCAACGGCTTGCCTCGCTATTGCGGGCTACGTCCATAGATGGAGAGCAAATGAAAATTCCAGCCATCACAGGATTACTACTGGTGCTGCTCGGCGCCTGTGCTGCTGACGACGCTTCATGGGTCAATCCTAACTTGATGACAGACCAGGAAATCATCGCCTACAATCAATCCAGGAGAATCTGGGATCAAATAGTTTGCACCCGGGGATTCGGCATACGAAGCTATATCAAGAAGCGAACCTGCGGGACGCTGTCTGATCTAAATCGACGCGCGGCTGCTACTGGTGAGCAGCTCAACATTATTAGCTTCGGCACGCCTCAAATCTATCACTAAACTTGGCCAGATCCAAGGCTCAAATGTGAAAGTTGCGACAGCTACACAAATAGAGTGTAGCCCTAATTTTTGTCAACGAAGGAGCTGAAATTATGTCACTTGCAGACCAACTCAAACTAGAGGATGAGACAAATAGTTTTGAATTAAAAATCACTTCCATAACCCAAAACCCGGAAGGCCCACAGGTCAACGCTACTGGAACCGTCGGGCGCTACGGAAAAGTATGGTTAACATACAACTTCGTACCGAATCCAACCCAGGAAAACATGGGATCGTTTGTCGGCATTGGTAGAACTTTAGCTGAAGACGGGGTCCAACATGAAGGACGGAGAAGAGGAGTTTATATCGGCGATGGTGTGATCGGCACCGTATATTCACTCGATGATGTCAGCGACGGCGCTCCAAATTTCTGCATAGAACAATGGGATTTGTCAAAGGAAACTATTCAACTCCAGTTTTCGAGAATAGAAAAGTAGAGAAGCTCCCGCGCGCCGTAGGATATAGCGGCATTGTAAGTATTATTTGTTGCTTTATCTTTGGGCCGATACTTGCGGCTAAGCTGTCAAAATTGAATATGCTATATTCTGGGCAAGGGTAGGCGCGGACGAATGCCGTGAATTGATAAGTGCACTATCAGCCTTGCCGGCTCTATTTCCGGTAATGTTTATTACCGGAAATAAGGACAAACCCCTAAACCCGCTGATAAGACAGAAACCTGCGCCGATATTGACGATGGGCGCCTTAGCTACGCCGCATGAGACTTTCGCCGTGTACGCATGGTGACAAATTCCTCGGCCAGGGTCGGATGAATGCCAATTGTTCGGTCGAAATCCACCTTCCTGGCGCCGCAATTCATGGCAACCGCAAATCCCTGTACCAGTTCTCCTGCATCGGGACATATCAGGTGCAGGCCAATTACCCGGTCCGAGCTCTTTTCGACGATGAGTTTAATCATGGAAAGCTCGTCACGGCCGCTCAAACTGTGCTTTAACTGCTTGACCGTCGCCAGGTAAACATCCAGTTCTATGCCTTTATCCAGGGCCTGCTGCTCGGTTAAGCCGACTGTGGCCAGGTTAGGATGGCAAAACACCGACGTGGGTATGTTGTTATAGTCCATAGTTGCGCCCTCGCCGCCAAACAACGTCCTGGCAACGATTTGCCCCTCGGCAAGGGCAACCGGTGTCAGCGCAAGACGGTCGATGGCGTCGCCGATGGCATAGATGCTGGGTTCTGCGGTCTGAAACTGATCATTGACGACGATTGCGCCGTGCTCTGACAGTTGTACCGCCACGTTCTCCAGGCCGAGGTTCGCGGTCATGGGCCGGCGTCCGGTGGCGGATAACACGGTATCGCAACTTATCGTAGTTCCAGATTTAAGTAGTACATGTAACTTATTGTTATTATTAACTATACTGACTATATCTTCTTCGAGTTTCAGGTCGACATGGCGGCCAATTTCGGTGCTGATGAAATCACGAATCTCCTCGTCGAAGCCACGCAGTAATTTGTCTCCGCGATAAACCAAGCTGGTCTCCGACCCCAGGCGCGTAAAGATACTGGCGAACTCCAGGGCGATATAGCCGCCACCAACCACGGTTATAGACTCGGGTAGCGAGTCGAGGCTAAAAACCTCATTGGAAGAGATGGCAAACTCGCTACCTGGGTAATCCGGTATCCAGGGCCAGCCGCCCACTGCCAGCAATATGTATTTGGCGGTGATACGCCGATCGTCGACGCATAGCTCATGAGGTCCCTCGATGCGGGCCCTGGCCTCATATACAGTGACCTCGTTATTATCCAGTATCGTTCTATATATGCCATTCAAGCGGTTGATTTCTATATCTTTATTTTGAATCAATGTCTCCCAGCTGAACTCAAGCCCGGGGCTGCTCCAGCCGAATCCCTGGGCGTCCTCCAGGTCGTCATGATAATGGGCGGCGTAACTGAACAGCTTTTTCGGCACGCAGCCAACATTGACGCAGGTGCCGCCGAAATAACGCTCTTCGGCAACGCCGACTCTTGCCCCCAGACTCGCCGCGATGCGGCAGGCCCGAACCCCGCCAGAACCGGCGCCGATGACAAACAAATCGTAATCATATTGTTCCAAGTTACTGTATCCTTATACTCGTAAAAGCCCACAAGACGGCATTATGCACGATGACCGCAGCGAACAGCTAATGCAGCCCGATCTATTCCAACAGTCCTCGGAACTGCTGTTCATCGACCACGATTTAGGCGATGCGTGGATTCGCGAATACCCCCAGTTATTCTCCCTAGGGCGTGCAGATGAATTACTCAGGGCGCTGTTGGCACAAATTCCCTGGCAGCAGGACAGCATACGCATCGCGGGGAAACGGATTCCGGTGCCCCGACTGCAGTGCTGGATGGGTGATCGTGGCAGTAGCTATGGTTACTCAGGTATCAGGCTAGAACCCGTGCCCTGGCAGCCGCCGATCACGGCAATAAGAGATAAGATCCAGGCTCTTGGCCATGCCGACTTCAACTCGGTGTTACTCAATTACTATCGTGATGGCCAGGACAGCGTCGCCTGGCACGCCGATGATGAACCGGAGCTCGGTACCAACCCTGTCATCGCATCGGTGAGCCTGGGGGCAGAGAGAAAATTTCAACTGCGACACAAGCGCGATAAAGGCCGTGATCGATACCACATGCTATTGCGTAACGGCAGTGTCTTGATCATGGGTAAAACTTTGCAAAACAACTGGTTACATCAGCTACCTAAGGAAACTACACTGCGCTCGCCCCGAATCAATCTAACCTTCCGGCAGGTAACACGGAGGCACAGGACGTGACGATGAAAGTGTTGCTTAGCCGCTTAGAAGGAAGGGACAAGCAACTTGGACCAATTTGATGTATGCATCGTGGGGGCTGGCGTGGTTGGACTCGCTATCGCCTATCAGATTTCCCGTGATCCACAATTTCGCAATCGAAGCATCGTCCTTCTGGAACGGGATTCCAGCTTCGGCCAGCACACCAGTAGTCGCAACAGTGAAGTTATTCATGCTGGTATTTACTATGCCAGGGACAGCCTGAAGGCCAGCCTCTGTGTCAGGGGCAAGCAACTTCTCTACCAGCACTGCCGCCAGTTTGATGTGCCCTGCAAACAGTTAGGAAAATATATTGTTGGCTCGCGCCGTGATGAGGAACCACTGCAAGCCATCGAAGCCAGAGCCGAAGCCAATGGCGTAAGCGACCTGCAATGGCTGACGAGAAGTAGTCTAAGAAAAAATGAGCCGGCCCTGACTTCGGAAACAGGGCTGTTCTCCCCTTCCACCGGTATCATCGACAGCCATGCCTACATGCAAAGCCTGATGCACCTCGCCCAGAACCAGGCAATGCATTTCGCACCCTACACCAGGATAGACTGCGTAGAATTTAAGCGGCAGCGGTTCCTAGTCGACTGCACCATCACCGCATCATCACGTCCCGAGCAGTATACATTTCAGTGCAATCTATTGATTAACAGCGCCGGCTTACACGCACAGACCCTGGCACAAAACATCGCCGACTTCGATCAGGCGTCGATTCCCGAGTTGCATATGTGCAAGGGCTGTTACTTTAACTTTACTGGTAAAAACCCATTCCAGCGTCTCATCTATCCCCTGCCAGAGGCGAATGAGACGGGACTGGGAATACACGCTATCCTCGATTTGTCGTCCCAGCTGCGCTTCGGACCAGATACGGAATACGTCGACAGCATCGATTACGATATTGATCCATGCCGGAGCAGTTTGTTTGCCGCCGCCGTCGCCAAATATTTTCCCGCCGTTACTGCAGAGTTGTTGGTGCCCGCCTATGCCGGTATCCGTCCAAAAATCGCCGCGGCGGGAGAAGCACCTGGCGACTTCGTGATACTGGACGGTGCCGAACATGGTATGCCGGGTCTGATCCAGTTGTTCGGGATGGAGTCGCCTGCACTGACTGCAAGCCTTGCCATCGGCGAGCTGGTCAGGGACAAGTTCAGCGGCTATTAAAGCAGCAGCCGAATTATCCTGTTGCAGGCGTCGGCACCTAAAAAGTGGATGTGGCGGTATCCAGTCCCGCTGCCAGCAGATATTCTATTTGAGTTTTTGCCTCACCCTCGGGTTCTTCGAACTGGACCCCTATTCCCGGCGTTCGATTTCCCAGGGCGCCGGGAAATGTAACCCACACTACCTTCGCTGCAATTGGAATTCGCTCGGCACGATCGATTAACTGCAGTAACAAGAATACGCTGTCGCCAATTTGTAGACCGCGATTGCCGGCTATAAACAAGCCCCGTTCTTAAGAAATGGCATATAGCTCCGGTGCAGAACTGCCTCGTCTTGGATCACCAGGGAGAATATGGATTGCAGCTTAGTCATCATTCAATTCCATTTGATAAAGCCATTCCATCGCAGTCAAGAGATTGCCTGCAGAGCTCACTCCACCGCCATAGCAATGACTCCATGATTAACTGTGGATTTGGATTCGCCGCGCTCATCAACTGCTTTCGCGCCGTTGCAAGTTCCTGTTGATAGCGCAGTAAAGCCATCGCCAGATCTCGACTAGAAATAACGGCAGCACTGAACACAGCGCACAGATCAAGGCTGGAATCCTCGGCAGCAGACTGCGCCGGTGCCGTTAGAATAGTCTTAATCAATATAGACGAAATCCACAACAAGTACTCAATCGCAGCGCTTTCTCCAATTTTCTTCGCAAGATTCACTGGCGTCTGAACCGGCACACGGGCTCGACTCAGATCGGTCAGTGCAGCGATGAATTCCTGTCTGCTCGCCACCGCGCCACTGGCCGCAAGCTCCAGAGCCAGCAGCGGCCTGTTGCTCGCCGCCGGCACGACACTATCGACGACATCGGCTTGTAGCCTCTCTAACAACCACTCTCTGCAGATTTCTGACGTGGGTGCGGTAAACTGCAGGCGCTGGCAGCGGCTGCGGATGGTGGGCTTGAGTCTACCAGGCAGATCGGTGATCAAAAACAGATAGGTGTGATTAGTCGGCTCTTCAAGAGTTTTCAGCAAGGCATTAGCAGAGTTGTTGTTGAGTCTATGGGCTTGGTCGATAATGGCAATCTTGGCGCCGCCAGCATGGCTGGTTCGATTAACGAACCCGGTCACCGCCCTGACCTGATCGATCTTGATTTCCTTGCTGCCCGCTTCGGGAGCGAGCAGTTGCAAATCCGGGTGGCTGTTATTTTTGACCAGGAGACAGCTCTTGCAACTGCCACAGGCGCGCTCTGCCGCGCGCTGCTGGCACAACATCAGAGCGGAGAAGCTGCTTACAAATTCTGTTTTCCCCAGTCCGGACTCGCCCCAGACCAGGGTCGCATGGGCGAGACGATCAGCCCGGAACTGGCCCAGCATTTGACGCCATTGCTGTTGCTGCCAGGAAAATGGCGCCGCCGATAGATCCATTCCGCCCTCCTTCTCAAGCAAGTTTGAGCAAGCTGCTGTTGAGAATTTTCAGCAGGTCCGCTGACACTGTCGCCAGATCGCTGGCAGCGTCGATCACGACGCAGCGCTGAGGGTCAGCCGCCGCGATGTCAAGATAGGTCCGCCGTACCTTGTCGAAAAATTCAATTTGCTCTCTCTCAAATCTGTCTAGTTCACCACGCTCGCTGGCTCGCCGCATACCGATACGAGGATCCAGATCGAGAATGATCGTCAGGTCGGGTTTCAACTCACCCTGTACCAGTGACTCCAGCCCCGCGATGATAGCGACATCGAGGCCGCGGCCGCCGCCCTGATAGGCGTAGGTGGCATCGGTGAAACGGTCACAGATTACCCACTTGCCCTGAGCCAGTGCGGGTTTGACTACCCGCTCCAGGTGTTGGGCTCTGGCCGCGAACACCAGCAGCAGTTCGCTCAGTTCGCATAGGGCTTCGTCTTCGTGTACCGCGAGCAGTAGCTCTCTGATTCGCTCCGCCACGGGCGTGCCCCCCGGCTCCCGGGTCAGGATGCAGGGAATATCCCGTTCGTCGAGAAAGTTCTTGATAGTCTCGATGTGGGTGCTTTTACCGACGCCTTCGACTCCCTCGACGGTTAAAAACATTGCCTTTGCTGTCCCCATATTAGGTCCCGGTGCTACTGCGTGGAGTGCTGTCGTTGGTAGCGGTTAACCGCGTCATTGTGCTCGGTGAGGCTACTAGAAAATTCGTGACTGCCATCGCCCCTGGCAACAAAGTACAGGTACTCGGATGGGAGCGGGTTCAGACTGGCGCTGATCGATTCCATACCAGCCAGGGCAATTGGCGTAGGTGGCAGGCCTTCGATGCGATAGGTATTGTAGGCCGTCGCCGCGGCCAAGTCGGCGCGGGTCAAATCGCCGCTATAATTTTCGCCCAGGCCGTAGATGACGGTAGGATCAGACTGCAAGCGCATACCGGATTCCAGGCGCCGAATAAACACCCCGGAGATATGTCCTCTTTCGGTACCGAGCGCCGATTCTTTTTCGATAATCGAAGCCAGGATTAGTGCTTCATAAGCATTGTCATACGGTAGAGCGCCCAGCCTCGACTCCCAGGCCGAAGCCAGCATCTGTTGTAATCGACTGTGCGCCCTGCGCAGAATCTCGACGTCGGTGGTACCCGCGCTATAAAAATAGGTATCCGGAAACAGCTGGCCTTCGGGGCTACGGCGGTCGATCTCCAGTAGCGCCGCGAGTTCCTGGTCGCTAGCGCTTTGCAGGCGCGCGGCAATCTTCTCACTGCGCCATATCGCCTGCAGTGCCTGTCTAAAAGTCCAGCCTTCGACCAGGGTGACCCTGTATTGAATCGTGTCTCCCACCACCATTTTCGTCAACAGCTCGGCGGGGCTGATGCCGGACTCGAGTCGGTATTCACCGACTTTTATCTGCTCGTCTACCCCTCTCCAAAGCGCCAGCAGTTTAAATAATTGCGGCCGCTGAATCACGCCTGCGGAGGCCAGTTCCATTGCCACCCGGCTCAGGGAACTGCCGGCAGAGACTTCGAAGATTGGCTCTTCGCCGTGGGAAGTTATCGGCATGTAAAGACTGCGAATACTTGTTAACAAAACCAGGCTAACCACAACGAACAAAACTGAGCCGGCGATAACGGCGACCACCAATGGCCGCGCAGTTGGCAGAGTTAAAAATTTCATTGTGAAATTGCCTCGCTTGTTGAGTTATTGTCCTGGTACCTTGTCTCGCACTCGACTGAGAGCTTTTCAACAGCCTGTTAGGAATCGAACCGCGTAAAAACTAGACTGCCGTTGGTGCCGCCAAAACCGAAAGAGTTGGACAGCACCGTGGTCACTTTCTGGCCTCTGCTGGTATGGGGCACGTAATCCAGATCACATAATGCATCGGGATTATCGAGATTAATGGTGGGCGTGATTACCTGGTCCCTGATCGTCAGCACGCAAATGATCGCTTCCACGGCACCGGAGGCTCCCAGGAGATGGCCGATCATAGACTTACTGGAACTCACACAGAGGCGGGAGGCATGATCGGAAAACACAGACTTTATGGCCTGGGTTTCGGCGATATCGCCGGCCACGGTAGAGGTACCGTGAGCATTGATATAGTCGATAGCCTCTGGATTCAGCTCGGCGCTGGCCAGGGCGTTGCGCATACACAGCGCCGCACCGGTGCCACCGGGCGGTGGTGAGGTCATGTGGTGGGCATCTCCACTCATACCGAAACCCACCAGTTCGGCATAGATTTTGGCACCCCGATTGCGGGCATGCTCGAGTTCTTCCAGCACCATGATGCCGGCGCCATCACCCAGGACAAAGCCATCGCGATCCTTATCCCATGGCCTGCTGGCATTTTCGGGATCGTCATTCCTGGTAGATAAGGCCCGCGACGCGCAAAAACCGCCGAGCCCAACCGGTGACGTGGCGAATTCCGCACCCCCTGCCATCATCACATCGGCCTGGTTGCTGCTGATCATGTTGGCAGCCAGGCCGATGTTGTGGGTACCCGTCGTGCAGGCCGTGACCACGGCAATATTTGGACCTTCGAAACCAAACTGAATGGACAAGTTGCCGGCGATCATATTGATAATTGAACCGGGCACGAAGAAAGGAGAGATCTTGCGAGGCCCCGCATCCCTGATCAACAAGGCGCCATCTTCGATGGCGGTAATGCCACCAATACCGGAGCCGATGGCGACACCGGCCCGCTCCGGATTCCAACTGGAATCCGCCAGCCCAGCGTCCTTGAATGCACCTACCCCCGCCGCGATGCCATATTGCATGAATATATCCATGCGCAGGGCGTCCTTGGGCTGCATATAGAGGCTGGAATCGAAATCTTTTATTGAGCCGCCAATACGGGTACTGAATCCAGCGGTATCGAAGTGCTCGATGGGATTAATACCACTTCGACCATTCTTGAGTGCTTCCCAGGCCGCCTCTACATCATTGCCAACTGGGGTAATTAAACCCAGTCCGGTTATCACCACTCTTCTGCTGTTCACCGCGTCCCACTCCCGGCTTCAATTGCCTGTCGCCAAATAAACAAAAGCTACTCCAGAGTGCTCCAGAGTAGCTTTGCGTATCGTAATCAATGAAGTGTTAGAGGGTTTTGTTTATATAGTCGCAGGCCAGCTGGACAGTGGTGATCTTTTCCGCTTCGTCATCGGGAATTTCTGTCTCAAATTCTTCTTCCAAAGCCATGACCAGTTCGACGGTATCTAAAGAATCAGCGCCTAAATCTTCTACAAATGAAGCAGAAGGTTTTACCTCGTCTTCCTTTACGCCAAGTTGTTCGCAGACAATTTTCTTAACGCGCTCTTCAATGCTACTCATATCTATTATTAGCTCCTAATGCTATGTATCACGCGGCATTTCTTACAGCCCCTTTCTTCATGATTTTGGTTACAGCCCCCCAACCACGAATTTCAGAGACGCAAGTTTACCCCTATTTGATTACGATGTAATGCTTAAATTAAAAATTTAGGTCCTATATACAAAGCCTGTTAAATGTCAATAACTTAGACAAGTTTTTGCCGTCAGGCCATGTACATTCCACCATTGACATGGATGGTTTCACCGGTGATATAGGCGGCATTTTTCGAGGCCAGGAACCCCACAACCGATGCGATTTCCTGGGGCTGACCGAAACGCGCAAGCGGTATCTTCGCCAGCAGGATTTGCGCTTGTTTTTCTCCTAATCCCTGGGTCATATCGGTGTCGATAAATCCAGGGGCAAGGGCATTTACCGTAATCCCCCTGGAACCGATTTCCACCGCCAGGGCACGGGTGAAACCTTCAATTCCCGCTTTCGACGCCGCGTAGTTGGTCTGACCCGCATTGCCGCTGGAAGCGACCACCGAACTGATATTAATGATGCGACCCCAGCGCGCCTTGGTCATTCCCCGCACACAGGCCTTGCAGACTCGATACATCGACCCCAGATTGGTCTCGATCACCGCCGACCATTCCTCCGCCTGCATTCGCATCAGTAAATTATCCCGGGTAATGCCGGCATTATTCACCAGCACAGCGGGTGCGCCGTATTTTTCCTTGATCGTGTTGATCAGCTCGGTGACCGATTCATCAGAGGCGACATCGACAATGAGCCCCTCCCCCTTCACATTGGCCTCATCTAGATAAGTACTGATGGTGTCCGCACCCTGGGCCGTGGTGGCGGTACCAATCACGGTATATGCCTTCTTACTAGCCAGTTCGGTGGCGATAGCACGGCCTATTCCCCTGCTGGCACCCGTTACCAGGGCAATTACTTCGAGCTCGCTCATAGACTGGTTCCTCTCGCTATTATTTTTCGTTTTGGCATGGGGAGATGTAGCTGCTCCCTGATTTCCTGGCCCGAGACAACGCCTCAGGTCGATACTGCGGCGATGGCTTGGTCCAAGCTCTGGGGCGCATCGCTATCGAAGCATGCCAATTCGGGTTCGATACGTTTGATCAACCCGCACAGGACTTTGCCGGGACCACATTCCACTGTTTTATCTATACCTGTCTTATATATTAATTGTATGGAATCTTCCCACAAAACAGTACTATACAGCTGTTTTATCAAGTTCTGCTTTATTATTCCTGGCGCCTTGCAAATTTCCGCGTCTACATTCTGAACCACGGGAATCGCAGCGGGCTGGAATGCTACACTATCCAGCTCCAGTGCCAGTTTATCGGCGGCGGATCGCATCAAGGCACAGTGGGCTGGAACGCTAAGGCTCAGTGGCAATGCCCGCCTGGCGCCGGCCTCCTTGCACAACAACATCGCGCGCTCCACCGCATCCTTGTCCCCGGCGATGACCGTCTGGCCGGGACAGTTGAAGTTCGCTGCCGACACAATCTGGCCAGCCGCCGCCTGTGCGCATATTTCCTGTATATGGCAGCTCTCCAGGCCAATGATCGCGGCCATCTTGCCCTGGCCGGGGGCCACCGCAGACTGCATTAATTGTCCCCTGTGATGCAACAGATTCACGGCATCCACAAAACCCAGCACGCCGGCACAAACCAGCGCGGAGTACTCACCCAGGCTGTGTCCGGCCATGATGGAGGGCAAGGGTCCGCCCCGCTGCTGCCACAGGCGCCAGATTGCGACCGAAGCTGTCAGTAGTATGGGTTGAGTCATCTGGGTCTGATCCAGGGTATTGTGACTATCGTGCTGGGCAATCTCCCACAGATCCTGGTTCAACACCGCAGACGCCTCCCTGAAGGTTTCCCCCACTATCGGAAATTCCGCCGCCAGGCCATTTAACATTCCCAGCTTCTGGGAACCCTGACCGGGGAAGACCAAAGCAAACTTTCCCATGACTTGTTCCTGTACTAACGAATATTAATAAAATACATCATATTTATATGTTAACTAATTGTTTTATATCTATTTAATGTAATAAAAATTATGATCCCGCGTAGTGCTCCGGGCTTATCCTCAGTGCCGAGCAACTAGTGAGCCGCCATGATGGCAGCTACTTTTTTCGCAATCAATTGCGGTACTGCATTCTCGATCTCGGCCTCCGCCTGGGCGATAGCATAGGTGAAGCCCTCGATGGTGGCGTTACCGTGACTCTTTATGATACTGCCCTGCAAACCCAGTAAACTCGCGCCATTGAAGCGATGGGGGTTTATCTGTTCGCTGAGACGGGTGAGCATAGACGAAGAGAAAGACCCGCTAAGCCGGGCCAGCCAGCTTTTGGATAGTTGTTCCGCCAACAGGCTTTTCACCACGTTGGCTACACCGGCACTGGCCTTAATCATCACATTGCCGACGAAGCCGTCACAAACAACCACGTCTGCAGCGCCCTCAAACAGGGCGTTAGCCTCTATGAAACCTGCATAATTCAGCGCTTCGGAGCTCTCCATGAGCGCTGCCGCGGCACGGACCTCGGCGGTACCCTTATATTGTTCGGAGCCGATGTTCAATAGCCCCACAGTCGCTTTCTCACCATGGAGGGATTCAGCCAGGACCGATCCCATCACCGCAAATTCGAATAATTGGCGGGCACTGCAGTAGGGATTGGCCCCCACATCCAGCAGGAAAGACTGGCGGGATGCGCCGGGTATGGTGGTGACGATCGCCGGTTTCTGGATACCCTCGATAGTCTTCATCAGGTGCCGCCCGATCATGAGCAGCGCTCCGGTATTACCTGCGCTCACCATGGCCTGCGCCGTGCCGGTCTTGACCAATTCCACCGCCAGGTACATCGATGACTGTTTGCCGCTGCGCAGCACGTTCACAGGCCTGTCTGCATCGCCGATCACGGCGTCGCTGTGTACCAGTTTGAGCCGATCTCGTACGTTGGCAGGGGCCGCAGACACCAAGGGTCGCATCCGGCTCTCATCACCAACCAAAAGTATCGATAGATCGGGTTTTTCGTTCAGGACTTGCAAGCTGGCGGGAAGCGTTATATCAATGCCACCGTCACCCCCCATAGCGTCGATCGCTATGCTTTTGTTGGCAGTCAAGGTTTAGTCGGCGCCTGAATCCAGCACCTTTTCACCTTTGTAGAAACCATCTGCGGTCACATGATGCCTTCTGTGTACTTCACCGGTAGTCTTGTCGATGGACAAAGTGGGTCCCGGCAGGGTGTCATGTGAACGTCTCTGGCCCCGTCTCGAGCGGGTAACCTTACTCTTCTGTACCGCCATCACCTATCTCCTAAATCTAGTGTTATCTAATATAATCAGTCTGTTGCGTTATTTTCTTTGAGTGCTTTTAGCACTGCGAACGGATTCTCGTCGCCTGCTCTTGCCCCACCTACGGAGTCAGCATTCGCCCTGGTGCTGTAATTTATTCTGGCCGGGCAGTCGCCGGCGCTATGCAGGTTTACGATCGGCATACACAGCATCAATTGCTCGTCCACCAGTCCTGCCAATTCCAATTTGTGATCGGCACAGATCCAGGGATCCCAACTGCCGTTCAGCGTCCCGATCGCATCCTCATTATCGATTAACGCAAGCCTAATATCGTCTGCCAGTTCGATAGCTAAAGGCTGCAAACAACGCTGGCAGCTGACATGGACCGACGCCTGCAACGTTCCCTGAATAAGCCGTTGCTGGGATTCGTCGATCGAAAATCTCAGCTGAATTTGAATCGAGGCCTCGTCATCAATCAGGCAATCACGGAATCCCGGCAGCCTCTCCAGACTCATGGAACCGCAAATAACTCCCTGCTGGAGGAAGAATTTTCGCGTGTCAACGTAGGTTGGAATCGGGGTCTGTGACATAGGCGCGCAATGATAGGGGTCCAGGCCTCCCCTGTCAAAGATTTATGCAAATGATTCTGAACCGAAGAACCTGTATAACCTATTGTTTTATATAAATATATTTACAGACTGTCGATCAGACTCTGCATGGTTTTGTCGACGCTTGCCTGGACTCGGATGGGGTGGTTGGAATCGGGCACTGAAAATTCAATTTTCCAGGCGTGGAGGCAGAGATTTTTGATCCTCGAGAGACTTTTATCCGCACCCCGACAGGTATATTTACTGTCCCCCACCAGCGCGTGTCCGGCGTGTTGACAATGCACTCGAATCTGGTGGGTGCGCCCAGTTTCGGGCATGACTTCCAGTAGTGTCGCATGCTGGAAGCGCTGACAGGGCTTGAAGCGAGTGATGGACGGCTTGCCGGCGGCATCGACTGTGACTATTCTCTCGCCGGCGCTGATGACGTTCTTCTGCAAGGCCACATCGATCATGACCAGGTTGTCGGGCCATTGTCCGTGCACCAGAGCCAGGTACTGCTTATTCACATTCCTTGCTTTAAGTTCGTTCTGTATGTGTTTTAAAAATCTGGTTTTTTTCGCGATAACGAGGCAGCCTGATGTATCCCGATCCAGGCGATGAGCCAGCTCCATCTCGGAACATTCTGGCCGCAATTGGCGCCAGGCTTCGATAAGGCCCAGGCGAATTCCGGTGCCCCCGTGCACCGCCAGACCGGCAGGCTTATTGATTACCAGTAGCTGTTCGTCCTCGTACAACACGCTGCCTCGCAGCAAATCTTCCAGTCCCGGGCTTACCTTGCCTGGTTTAGGCGCGGCACTACCAAAGAACGGGGGAATCCGAACCTCATCACCACACTGTAGTTTATGCTCCGGCTTACAGCGCTTCTTGTTGACCCGCACCTCCCCGCGCCTGATTATTCGATAAATGCGGGATCTGGGCACGCCTTTCAGGCGCCGAATCAGGAAATTATCCAGCCGTTGACCTTCCTGTGCTGAAGACACTTTCTGGAACTGAACCTTGGAACTGTCCCCACCAAATAGATTTCCCCTACTGTCTTCTGCCTGTTTACTCACACTGCCCTCTCGCCCTAAAAGGACGAAAAAATTGTTGCCTGGGCATTTTACACCATTGAGTGAGTTACTTATTGGTGTACAATCCTCTCCTTTTTGACCCAGCCAGAACCCATGCAAAACCTCAAGCAACATCTCAATGTTCTATTTGGCAACTGCCTGTCCGAGGCCGCCGGTATCGCCGATAGCAATGCCAATGTCATCACCGCGTCAAAACCTGAGTTTGGTGATTACCAGGCCAATGGAGTGATGGCAATCGCCAAGCAATTGCAGACGAATCCTCGCGAACTGGCTCAGAGAGTCGTCGAACTAATCGATATCGCGGACGACAGCCTGATTGAGCGCGTCGAAATAGCCGGCCCAGGTTTCATTAACATCCACCTGCGTGACCATGACTTGATGCTGCAAGGCAGCGGTATACTGCAGCACGCGCAGGCCCTGATCCCGCAATCAGAACCGGCACTGCGTATCGTGGTGGATTATTCATCACCGAACCTCGCCAAGGAAATGCACGTGGGTCATTTGCGCGGCACCATAATTGGTGACTGCCTGGCACGGGTTCTGGAGAAGCAAGGCCACACCGTCATTCGACAAAACCACGTCGGTGACTGGGGCACGCAATTTGGGATGCTGATTGCGTATTTGAAGGAAATCATGAACGGCATCGAGACCGAGTCCCACGAGTTGCCCACCCGGCTCGCCGACCTGGAAGTGTTTTATCGTGCCGCCAGAGAACGCTTCGATTCCGATCCGGAATTTGCCGAAACCTCTCGTCTCAGTGTAGTGAAGCTTCAAGGTGGCGATCCCGAGTACCTGCAGATCTGGCATAGGTTCATCGATGAATCCTTGCGCCATTGTCAATCTGTCTATGACCGTCTAAACGTAACCCTGAGCCTGGAAGATTTAAAGCCTGAGAGCTTTTATAACGACGAATTAAGCCACATCGTGGCCGCACTGGAAGAGAAGAATCTACTCACCCAGTCGGCCGGTGCACTGTGCGTTTTCCTGCCCGAATTCACCGGCAAGGACGGCGACACCCTGCCAGTAATTATTCGCAAATCCGATGGCGCCTACCTGTACGCCACCACCGACCTGGCCGCGGTTCGGTATCGCTCTTTCGACCTCCATGTCGATCGCTCGCTGTATGTTGTCGACGCCCGCCAATCCCTGCACTTCCAACAGGTGTTCGCGGTTGCCAGGGTCGCCGGGCTGGCATCTGCCGACATTTCTCTCGAGCACATAGCCTACGGCACCATGATGGGAAAGGATGGCAAGCCATTCCAGACCCGTGCCGGCGACACCATCAAACTGGTAGAGTTACTGAATGGGGCTTGTCGCAGGGCGTTCGAACTGGTTAGTGGAAAGAACCCGGACCTGGATGAGGATAGCCGGCAGGCCATCGCCGACAAGGTAGGGATTGCGGCCGTCAAATATGCTGACCTGTCGAAGAACCGTACCAGCGACTATATCTTCGACTGGTCCAGCATGCTCTCTTTTGAGGGCAACACCGCACCCTATTTGATGTATGCCTATGCCCGCATCAAAAGCATTCTGCGGAAGCAGGAGGTGGCGCTGGAGCGATACAATATTACCTCCATCGACGCGCAGGAGGAGCGAGATCTGTTGTTAAAGAATTTACAATTGCCGGAAGTCATCGAGATGGTGGCAGCAGATTGTTATCCGAATCTGTTATGCAATTACCTGTATGAACTGGCAGGAAAATTCATGCGCTTCTATGAAGCATGCCCAATTCTAAAAGTAGAATTGGAGCGTCGGAATTCCCGTTTGTCACTGGCCGCTTTAACGGCGGAGACTCTGCAACAGGGTCTCGACTTGCTCGGCATCGAGACCCTGGAGCAGATGTAAGTAGGGAAGCTTTGCGCTGCGTTAGCTTCCTAGCTCGGATATTTCACCAGGTCGCTTGAAAATTCTGGCTAGCTGCTTAACTCCAACAACAGCTTATTCAGGCGACTGGTAAAATCCCCCGCATCTGCAAGTTCCACCCCATCTGCAAGGCTCGCCTGACCGAACAGAATTACCACCAGGTCTTCGAAACGTTCCTCATCCGGCTCCTTGTCCAGTTTTTGCACCAGGGGATGAGCCGGGTTTACCTCGAAGATGGGCTTGGTCTCGGGCACAGCCTGGCCTGAGGCCGCCATTATCTTGCGCATCTGCGCCCCCATGTCATGTTCATCTACGGCGAGGCAGGCGGGGGAATCGATGAGTCGATGGGTCACCCTCACCTCTTTCACCTGGTCGCCCAAATGGGTCTTGATACGGGCCACCAGATCTTCGAATTTTTTTTCTGACTTTTTCTGTTGTTCCTTGTCTTTCTTGTTTTCGAGCTTACCCAGATCGAGTTCACCCCGGGTGATGTCCTGAAATTGCTTGCCATCAAATTCATGGAGTTGACCCATCAGCCATTCATCGATTCTGTCGTACATCAGGATCACTTCGATTCCCTTCTTGCGGAATATTTCCAGATGAGGGCTGTTACGGCCCGCCTTCACCGATTCGGCGACAAGGTAGTAAATTTTTTCCTGACCTTCCTGCATGCGTTTAACGTAGTCTTCCAAACCCTGGTCCTGCGCGTCAGCCTTGGACTCGGTAGTGGTGAATTGTAGTAGTTTCGCTACTTTTTCCCGATTGTTAAAATCTTCTCCCGGTCCTTCCTTGAGCACCTGCCCGAACTCGAGCCAGAACTTGTCATATTGCTCCTTGTCCTTTTTTCGAAGTTTGGCAAGCATGTCCAGGGCGCGTTTCGTTAACGCACTGCGCATGGAGTCCACCGCCGGATCTTTCTGCAGAATCTCCCTTGATACATTGAGGGAGATGTCGTTGGAATCGACTACGCCCTTTATGAAGCGAAGATACAGGGGCAGAAACTGCTCGGCATCATCCATGATAAAGATACGCTGTACGTACAGTTTCAGACCTCGCGCCGCATCTCGATTCCACAAGTCATAGGGCGCCCGAGTCGGAAGGTAGAGTAGGCTCGTGTATTCCAGCTTGCCTTCCACCTTGTTATGACTCCAAACCAGCGGGTCTTCGAAGTCATGGCTCACATGCTTATAAAACTCCTTGTACTCCTCATCCTTAACGTCTTTCCTGGGTCGCAACCACAGCGCCTTGGCATCGTTGACTGCCTCGTATTGTTTTTCCTGTTTCGGAGTTTTCTTCTTCTTGCCTTTTTTATCTTCCTCATCTGGCACCGAAAAATCTTGTTTCTCCATCAGCACCGGGATCGATATATGGTCGGCATATTTTTTGACAATATTACGCAAACGAAAACTCTCGGCGAATTCTTTTTCTGCTTTCTTCAAATGCAGGATCACCGTAGTTCCCCGCTGCGCCTTGCTGGCCTCCGCGATTGAGTATTCGGCCTCGCCTTTGGATTTCCAGAGGGTCGCCTGGTCTTCGTCGGTACCGGCCTTGCGGGTAAGCACCTCTACTTCATCGGCGACAATAAAAGCGGAATAAAAGCCCACACCAAAGCGCCCAATGAGTTGAGAGTCCTTCTGTTGATCGCCAGTTAAGGATTCCAGAAACTGCACCGTCCCTGACTTCGCGATCGTGCCCAGGTTGTCGATGACTTCATCCCGTGTCATGCCAATGCCGTTGTCGGCGATTGTGATGGTCCGCTTTTTTTCATCAATATCGATTTGCACCTTCAATTCTGCATCTTCCGTCAACAGCTCTGGATTCGATAATGTTTCGAAGCGCAGTTTATCTACTGCATCGGATGCATTGGAAATCAGCTCTCTCAAGAAGATTTCCTTATTGCTATACAGGGAATTAATCATCAAATGAAGCAACTGTTTCGCTTCCGTTTCGAATCCCCGTGTTTCCGTCTTGGATTTTGCAGCCATCAATCTCACTCCACTGAATTAATCTCTTGTCTAAGGTGCCTGTAAATAAAAAAACCCAACCATATTGCTATGATTGGGTTTCCTTATGGGGCCAAGTTCCAGAAATTCAATCAGTTATGCTAGGGCACTTGGAGTTCTGTCACTATAGCAGCGGTGGGTAGGACCGATAAAAATCGATAGCGTCGCGCCGACGCTCTGCGAGAATATCGAATCTAGCCTTGGTGCTGACGATGAATTTCAGGTAGTTATTGGCTGATTCTTGATCGCGGCGGTCTCCCGCCTCGGCCGCCGAATTAGCGGCATCGGATGCACCGTCAAAGTCATCGAGCTCGATCAAGGACCGGGACAGGAATAACAGTGTGTCGGAGCGATCATCCAAATCACCCTTATCCAGTGCCAACTGAAAGGCCTCAGCCGCCGACTGATAATTATGCAGAACATAGTGTATGTAGCCATAGGTGTCATAGCCATCACCGGTGTCAGACATCTCGGCAGCACGGAATGCAGGTTCCAGCGCTTTCTCAAACTCGCTGGCGACCAGGAACATCTGGGTCATGATGGTGAGGTTGTCTTCATCCTCCTCGACGGCTTCCAACTCCATTCCCTTGGCTATCACCTTGGACCCACTATAAGGAATGTCGAGGCCAGCCATCGACTGGCCGAGATTCAGAAATCGCGTGTCGTTATCGATGAGGCCCTGCAGATAGGCCATGTCCATCGACTGTATCCGCCGTTCTTCGTCGTCCATGCTCGCATAGATCGCACTCAGATTGAGCCAGTCGGTGGTATTGTCGAACAGCAAGATCATGGTCTTTGTCAATTCCAGTGCCTTCGCGTAGTCCTCCAGCACAAAATACAGCCCGTTCAGGTAGCTGTACTCATCTCTCTCCAGGGTCTCGCCTTCGGCAAGTCGGAAATCCAAATAGTTAATCCAGTACGGTTCTGCCTGGGCAAACTCCTCTAACTGATAGTGTGCATAGGACAAGCCACGAAACACAAGATCATCCTCTAGCAGCGATATCCCGCGCCAGTCCGTATAGTGCCGAATGGACTGCCGCCAGTTTTCCTCGGCGGCGTGTAACTGGCCCAGGGTTCGTAGGGTGCGCATACGCATGTCTTCCCGTAGTCCCTCCAGAGTTATCATCTGCTCGAAGATGCGAATCGCCTCCGGGTAATTATCAGTCGTGAGATAGTAGTTGGTGTAGAAGCTGAGCGTCGTCTGCTTCTCAAAATCATTCATGCGCTCGAAGCGACGCTCGTAGAGTTCATCCAATTGTTCCTTCGCCTCGACCAGATCCGGTTCATCGTCTTCGTCTTCAGGACTCATGAGTTCCTGAATCCTGGAAATAGCGCGCATGACCTGGGGACCCAGTGTGCCCGAAGTGCGTGCCGTAGGCGGTGCTCTTTGCTCGTCCGCTCCCAACGCCATTTGGGCAGACCACAGTGGCATGGCCAGTACAGTAACCAAAAATCCCAGCTTGAAAATAGTTTTTATTCTCATTTTTCTCTAATCCTCAAGCACGTAGGTAAACAGATACTGCACTCCCCGCACCGATACACCCACGCCGTCTTCGACACGGGGCTGGAACTTGAAGCGAGCCGCCGCCCGTTCCGATGAACGATTGAAGACATTGGGTGGTTCGGCATCGACTACGACAATAGTTTCGGAATCCACATTGCCTTGCCCGTCCACGGTAAAGCTCACCAAACACCAGCCAGTAATGCCGCGTTGGGCCGCCCGAGTGGGGTACTGGGGCGCAATCGCCACCAGCGGTAGATAGTCACCATCGGTAGCGGAAATGGTGGCATTGCTGAGTTGCAAGCCGGTATCCAGCTCGATGCTGCCCCGCTGGATATTCAAGGAGGGGCCATCGGAGAGAGTAATCTGCTTATCCGGCGTATCCGGGGTATCTTCCGCGACTTCTTCAATTGGCTCCGGTTTATCGATTTCCTCGATAACTTCCAGGGTGATGTCCGGCATGGTGGCGTCAACGATCTTGACGACGCTTATCCGCTCATCAAACTGGTCGCCGGTAGCGATCAGAGCCTGCATAAAATAGAACAGCCCAAGCGTTATGCCGGCGGCCATTACCATCGATAGAGCCCATCTAACTAGAATCATCGTCTATGCCTCCGCTGCAATTGAAACATCTTCAATGTTTGCTTCTCTTGCTGCCTCCAGAATAAGCAGCACCTGTTCATTATTTGCATTGCGATCCGCCTGAATGATCAAGGCCGAGTTTGGCGCATCTGCCAGTCGTAATTCGAAACGGGAACGAATGAAGCGCGGATCGATTTGATCGCCATCGATCCAGATATCTCCGGCCGGACCAATAGCGATCAAGATAAGATCGCCCGATGTAGGATCGACAGTCGAAGCTTCGGGCCTGTTAACATCGATACCTGCTTCGGTTACGAACACCGATGTCACGATGAAGAAGATCAGCAGGATGAATACCACGTCCAGCATCGGAGTGAGATCGATCTCACCCGCTTCTTCGGCGCCCTCTTTCTTAATCAAACCTGATTTCATTATGTTATAGCCCTAAATAATCCAATCGCTTGTAGGTCAGACACTTACCAACTCAATAGTCCCTTAACTAGTTAGAGGTAAATGGTCTTCCAAAAGTTCCAGATCACGGTTAACTGTCGCCTTCAAATAATTAGAAGCGAAAATACCTGATATGGCGCCTACCATGCCAGCCATCGTTGGGATAGTCGCCTTGGATACACCGCCAGCCATGGATTTGGCATCGCCACCACCACTGACAGACATGACGAAAAACACTTCGATCATGCCGGTGACCGTACCAATCAAGCCCAGCAACGGGCAAATCGTTACCAGCACCTCGATGACCGGTAGTGTGCTACGCACATCGAGGGATATCTTGGAAATCATCATGGTTCGAATCTGATGCGCACTCCAGGACTTGGTGTCGGATCTGGCGTTCCACGCAGCCAATGTATTTTTTACATTGGCTTTGTGAATCGTATTGATAAACCAGATTCGCTCGAATATCAGGGACCATTTAATCAGCAACAGCCAGGCAATAATCCATAACACATTACCTCCCCGAACCATGAAGGTGCTGACCGAATCGATGATGTCCAGAAACGTAAAATACATAATTGCGTCCTTTACAGTTTCAGTTAACCAGCCGCCATGCGCTCAGCTTTCGAAGCGATCATACCCGTAGCCTGTTCTTCCAGGATATGGATGATGGAGTCACTGCGGCTCTTGAGCACGGTGTGTATAAAGATAGTCGGTATGGCTACCACGATACCCAGCACCGTCGTCATCAAGGCGGAAGAAATACCTCCTGCCATGATAGTCGGGTCACCGGCACCGTAGACGGTGATCTGCTGGAACACTACGATCATGCCCGTCACCGTACCAAGCAAGCCGCCCAGCGGGGCGATGGTTGCGATCATCTTGATGATCGTCAACAGGCTTTCCAGAGCCGGTGTTTCGTGGAGAATAGCCTCCCCGAGTTTTAACTCGAGGGTCTCGGTATCCGATGTAGGGTTGGCCTCTGCTACCAGCAGCACCCTGCCCAGGGGGTTATTCTTAACTGGCTTATCATTCTTCAGTTGGTTACGCACCTTGATGGAAACCAGGGACAGCACCAGGAGTCGATAGAAACCCAAGATCATACCGATTATGCCCACGGCGATGATGATATTACCAATCACCCCGGCGTTCGCTTGCACCTGTTCTTGTGCACTGGGGAAATTCACTAGGTTGGCCATCACCTGCCCCCCCACACCACCGGTCGGATCGATACCCACCTTGGTGAGACCCGAAGTGGATTCCTCGAGGCTAAGCGCAGCGGCGACTATGTTCGCCTTGGGTTGTTTCGGCAGCACCTGCAGATGGCCGATATCACCGTTGTAGCTCAGGTAATCGCCATCGGAGATGGCGTTGAAAGCTCCAATTCGAGTGACTGTGCGGTTGGCAGTCTCACCTGTGGGCAAGGTAACGTCGGCATTGTAGGTAACCACACGGGCCGATTCGGTCATTTCCTGCTGCATGAAGAACCAGAAGCGCTCAATTTCAGCAATTTCCAGTTGGTTGATGGTACTACCTGCCTTCTCGATAAAATCGGAAACAGCCTCCACCCGACCCGGGTACTGGGCACTGATTAGGGAATTCTGAAAGGTACTGAGAAAGTCCCCCGCAACCCCTTGCAAGGTGCCAAACAATTCATTGAGGTCACCGCGACGATCACGCAAGGTTTCACGCTTGTCCCGGATGATGACTTCGTTGGCTTCGAAATTATCACTGAGCTGCGCTTGCGTCTGTTCCTGATCGACGATTCGCCCATCGGTGATATCGAGAATTTCCTGCTGGCGATTCGCATTTTGCTCAAATTCCTGCAATCGCTGGCGATATTCTTCCGATTCGGCGACCCGATCGCCCTCCACCAGATTTAATAAATCGCCAAGAGTACTGGCTTGCTGCGCCATTAACTGCGTCGTGGATACAAACAGTAGACCCGCTACTGTAAGGCTTGTAATCTTCATCAAATTCTTCATCGTGCTGCCTCCGGCGCCATGATTGGCAGATCAATGATTCGAGGTGAGTCTAACTGCGATGCCACCCGGATTGCAGTTTGTACGGCGGTTCTATACTCCCCGGCCGGCAGCTCAACCCAGGCCCGGGAAGTATTATCCCAGGCTCCGGTGGACTGCCTATCCACAGTTTGATACATCAGCGTGATGCGACCGATACGAACAATGTTCACGTCCCTGTCGGCACCGCCCAGGACAATCGTATCCGGGTATGTCTCGATGGTGCGTCCGTAAGACGCTTCGGTCTGGTACATCACCAAAACCTGTCTGAATTTTTCCGCAATGGACACGTCCGGATTGTCGATGGCAGCTCGCGCGAAGGAAATCCTCGCCGCTCTCTCGCTGACACGGAAGGGGTAATCCAATTCAACGAATTGTTCGAGGCTCGAGAGCATTTTTTCCATCAACAATGGAATTTCCCGAGTCACGACCTCAACGTTGGCGATCGACACGTCCAGGGCGGTGATATTCTCTTCCTGAATGGAAATTGTCTTCCTGTAGCCCGCATTCAGCACCAACAAGGCTTCGAGCGCATCGTTCGAACGCTTAAAGGACTCGAAAGATGAACTGGCAGAGTTTGCCAGACGATTGATTTCCTGTTGAACTTCAGCAGATTCGCTGTATTTATCCGCAATGACATCCATTGCCCGATCTAGAATGCTGCTATCTATCAGTATTTCGGCAGCCTGCGCAACACTCAGGGTGCAGGACATGAGTAATGCTAATGCGATGTTACCCATATCAGTAATTCGACGGTTTTTCATGTTCCATCCTATTGTTTTGTGAATTCATCAAATCCAATATCACGAGGCCAGTTCGGTCACTATATTATTGGACACGACTTACTATTATTTTACTCCGTCCCTTGACTAAAATAAGCTGCCCGAGAATTCCGTGATTTTTCATATCGCTCGATGACGGCAACCTTCCGTGAAAAACACCGAACACAAGTTACCAATCTACTCAATTTAATTTAAATTGAGACGCTAGGTAACCAATGATTCGACTATGGTGAATAGTCCTTTAAATTCAGCGTTTCAAGCCAAATTTTCGGACACAAGACTACCACACTACATTGGGGATTAAACACCTTTTAGCAGATAAAATATTCAGCTCAGCGAAGTCAGTGATTCAGAGAAACCGGGGCGATAGAGCCCTACCAACCCGTCAATTCGCTCAGGCCGCTGCCTATATCCGCAAGACTCCTCACCGTCTTCACGCCGGCATCCTGCAGCGCGCTGAATTTTTCATCCGCGGTGCCCTTGCCGCCGGAGATAATCGCGCCGGCATGGCCCATGCGCTTCCCGGCCGGCGCGGTGACACCGGCGATATAGGCCAGCACCGGCTTGGAGACACTGGTTTTAATGAATGCGGCTGCCTCTTCTTCTGCGCTGCCGCCAATTTCGCCAATCATGACAATCGCTTCGGTCTGCTCATCCGCCTCGAACAAGCCGAGAATATCGATGAAATTTGAGCCCGGTATGGGATCACCACCGATACCGACACAAGATGACTGACCGAAGCCACAGTCGGTTGTTTGCTTCACTGCCTCGTAGGTCAGGGTTCCCGATCTCGACACGATGCCGACCTTCCCCGGCAGGTGGATGTATCCTGGCATGATACCCATCTTGCATTGGCCAGGGGTGATTACTCCGGGGCAGTTGGGTCCCACCAGACGGACACCGGCTCTATCACATTTTTCCTTCGCTACCAGCATATCGAGAATGGGAATTCCTTCCGTTATACAGACGATGAGTTTTATCCCTGCATCAGCAGCTTCGAGTATGGAGTCCTTGCAAAACGCCGCCGGCACATAGATGACAGTGGCATCGGCACCGGTTTCGGCACGGGCCTCCCGTACGGAATTGAACACAGGCAGTCCGAGATGCACCTGGCCACCCTTGCCTGGTGTCACCCCACCCACCATTTGCGTGCCGTAGGCTATCGCTTGCTCAGAGTGAAAGCTGCCCTGAGATCCGGTGAAGCCCTGGCATATTACCCGGGTATTGCTATCGACCAAGATACTCATTGTGCACCTCCGGCGGCAATGACAACTTTCTCTGCGGCATCAGACAAGCTGGTGGCGGCAATGATATTGACATCGCTTTTCTCCAGAACCGCTCTGCCCTGCTCGGCATTGTTGCCCTCGAGTCTTACCACCACCGGCACTTCGACACCTATTTCCTGGACGGCGCCCACCACGCCCTCAGCGATCAGGTCGCAGCGCACGATGCCGCCGAAAATATTAACCAAAACCGCGCTGACGTTTTCATCAGACAAGATAATCTTGAATGCCTCGGCCACGCGCTCCTTGGTTGCACCGCCGCCAACATCCAGGAAATTTGCCGGGCTACCGCCATACAACTGCACGATGTCCATGGTACCCATGGCCAAACCCGCACCATTGACCATGCAGCCGATATTGCCGTCCAGGGCTACATAGTTGAGATCCCACTTGGCGGCCCGTGCTTCGCGCTCGTCCTCCTGGCTGAGATCATGCATCTTTTGTAGTTTCGGCTGGCGATAGAGGGCGTTGCCATCGATACTTATCTTGCCGTCGAGACAGTGCAGGTCGCCGGCGGCGGTGATTACCAGGGGATTGATCTCCAGCAAAGCCAGGTCCAGATCGTGGAACAGCCGCGCCAGCCCCAGGAACAGCTGGGTAAATTGCTTTACCTGCTCGCCACTCAGTCCTAGGCGGAAAGCCAGATCCCGACCCTGAAAAGGCTGGGCCCCGGTGAGGGGGTCGATCGTGGTCTTGAGAATTTTTTCCGGCGTCTCCTTCGCAACCTTCTCGATTTCGACACCGCCTTCCACCGAAGCCATGAAGACGACCCGACGCATCGAACGATCTATCACCGCGCCAAGATACAGCTCCTGGGAAAACTCTATGCAGGCTTCGATGAGAATCTTGTGCACAGGTTGACCCCGGGCATCGGTCTGATAGCTCACCAGGTTCTTGCCCAGCCACTGAGCGGCGAATTCCTCGGCTGCGGCGGCGCTGTCAACCAATTTGACGCCACCGGCCTTGCCGCGACCGCCGGCATGCACCTGCACCTTGACCACCCATTTATCGCCCCCTATTTCGGCGGTGGCCAAGCCTGCCGCCGCTGCCGTGTCGACTGCAATTGCCTTCGACACAGGCAAACCATATTCGGCAAATAACTGCTTTGCCTGATACTCGTGTAAATTCATTTAAGCTCCATCAGTTTCGAGGTTTGTTATTTTCGTTTGCGGCGATTGCCGATGTGAATGGCGTGGCCATTAGCGGCAAGCGCCGCTTCATGAATAGCTTCCGACAGGGCGGGATGGGAAAACATGGTCAGGCCAATGTCTTCGGCACTGGCACTAAATTCCATGGCGATGACAATCTGTTGCAGTAAGTCGGCGGCACTGGGCCCGATTATATGACAGCCGAGGATACGGTCTGTGCTGGCGTCTGCAAGCAGCTTGACCATGCCCTCCGAGTCATTGGCCGCTAGCGCTCTGCCGTTGATCGCGAAGGGAAAACTGCCGACATTATATTCGACATTTTCGGCCTTGAGTTCTTCCTCGTTTTTCCCGACCCAGGCAATCTCGGGATGGGTATAGATGACCGAGGGTACCAGCGCGTAGTTAACCTGGGTTTTCTTGCCCAGGAGACGCTCCGCTACCATGACACCTTCTTCCATTCCCTTGTGAGCCAGCATGGGTCCGCGCACCACATCGCCCACCGCATAGATGTTTGCAATGTTGGTGGCACATTGTTCATCTACCTTGATGAAACTGTGCTCGTCCAGTTCAATCCCCACAGCATCATCTATTAGGGCATCGGTATAGGGTCTGCGACCGACGGCAACGATAAGTTTATCAAATTGGGCTTTTTGCTCGCCGTCTGCGGTGGTGAATTCGACGGCCACGGTTTTACGGGCACCCTTGCCCAGTTTGCTACCGGTCACCCGGGCGCCGAGCTTGATATTCAGCCCCTGCTTGGTCAGCATCTTCAGGGCTTCTTTGGCCAATTGCTTGTCTACGGCAGGCAGGAATTCATCCAATGCCTCCAGCACGGTGACTTCCGACCCCAGCCTGGCCCAGACACTGCCAAGCTCCAGACCGATTATCCCGGCACCGATGACACCCAGGCGTTTCGGCGTCTCTTGAAACTCCAACGCGCCGGTGGAATCGACAATCGTATCTCCGTCGACAGGAGTTGGCGGGATGTCCGTGGGCACCGACCCCGCCGCGATAATGATGTTGTCTGCCGTCAGTTCCTGCTCCCTGCCCTCGGAATCGGTGACGAGTACTTTATTGGCAGCGACAATCCTGGCTGTGCCGCCAATCCCATCTACCTTGTTGGCGTTGAAAAGCCCTTTGATACCCTGGGTCAGCTGACCCACTATCTTGTCCTTGCGTGCAATCATGACCGCCACGTCCATGGCGACCTTGGTTACCTTGATGCCATGCACATTGAGATGCTGCTGCGCTTCCAGGTACTTGTGGCTGGAATCCAGCAATGCCTTGGAGGGAATACAACCGACATTCAGGCAGGTGCCACCATAGACTGTCTGATTTTTCTTATTCAGCCATTTTTCGATACAGGCGGTCTTCAGCCCCAGTTGTGCACAACGAATTGCGGCAACATAACCGGCTGGCCCGGAACCAATAACTACTACTTCATATTGCTTAGCCATACATTAATCTCGGCGTTGAAAATTTCAGATCTCGAGCAGTAGCCTGGTCGGATCTTCGAGTAATTCCTTTATGGTCACTAAAAACTGCACCGCCTCCTTGCCATCGATGATTCTATGATCATAGGAGAGTGCCAGGTACATCATTGGCAATATCTTTACTTCCCCGGCGACCGCCATCGGTCGATCCTGGATTTTGTGCATGCCCAGGATAGCGGTCTGTGGTGGATTAAGAATGGGTGTCGACAACAATGACCCAAACACCCCGCCGTTGGAAATGGTAAAGGTACCGCCGGCTAAATCTTCGATAGCCAGTTTTCCCTCTTTGGCCTTGTCACCAAATTCACGAATTTCTTTTTCTATTTTCGCCAGCCCCATGTTGTCTGCATTTCGCAGCACCGGAACCACGAGTCCTCGCGGTGAGGACACGGCGACGCCGATATCCTGATAGCCGTGATAGACGATGTCATGGCCATCGAGAGACGCATTAACCCCTGGAAAGCGCTTCAAGGCCTCGGTGCAACTGCGGACGAAAAAAGACATGAAGCCCAATCGCACTCCGTCGTGGGTGTGTTCGAACTCCTCTTTATAGCGAGCCCGAATATCCATGATCGGCAGCATATTGACCTCATTAAAGGTCGTGAGCGTGGCGGTGGTTTGACTCGCCTGCAACAGGCGCGCGGCAACCCTCGCCCGCAGTCGGCTCATGGGTACCCGTTCCTCGCGACGGCCCTCGGGCGAACTCAATGCCGGCATCAACTGTGTCGCCGCCGCAACAGGAGCGGGGGCGTCCGGCTGAGGGTCGGTTGCCAAATAATTCAATACATCTTCCTTGGTTATACGCCCGTCTTTGCCGCTGCCCGAAATTGTGGCCGTGGCCAGTTGGTTTTCCGCCATCAGTTTCCTCGCGGCGGGGCTGATCATCACCCCGGCTTCGACGGCGCCGTCGCCATTCCTGGCGGGGTCTGCTGCGGCGACAGTTGCAGCCGTGGAAGAATCCTGGGCCACCCCCTGCGTCGAGGAAATACTGGCAATTAACTCATTGCTTACAATCGTTTCTCCGGATGGTTTTAGTATCTCCTGCAGAATTCCATCGGCCGGGGATACCACCTCGATCACGACCTTGTCGGTTTCGATATCCACTAGAAGTTCATCACGAGCCACCGTATCGCCGACGTCTTTATACCAGGTTGCGATAGTCCCGTCGGGGACCGATTCAGGTAATGTGGGTGCATTTATTTCAATAGTCATGGTGGTTCCTGTTACTTGCTATTTTGCTGCGCTAAAACCGATTCGAGCTGCGCATCAACTCAAGGCATCATCGACAAATTTCTTCTGTTGGCTGTTGTGCAGGGACGGATAACCCGCCGCCGCTGCCGCCGATGCCTCGCGTCCGACATGCTCCAGATAGATATCCGGATATTGCACAGAGATAGAACGACGCAGATGGTGCTGGCTGGAATACCATGCACCCTGGTTCATCGGTTCTTCCTGACACCAGACAATCGCCTTGAGGTTCTGATAGCGATGCAAACACTGCGCGAAGTCATCTTGTGGAAAAGGGTATAGCTGTTCCAGGCGAATGATTACTATATCGTCTATCTTTCGCTGGCGACGCACCGCCCGCAGATCGTAATAGACCTTGCCGCTGCAGATCAGCAGCTTACGCACTTTGTCGGGCTCCAGGTCATCGGTTTCATCGATGAGAACTTGAAAACTTCCGTCTGCCAATTCCTGCAAGGAGGACACGGCTTCCCGATGTCGAAGCAGGCTCTTGGGTGACATCACAATCAATGGTTTACGCAGCGGGCACAGCACTTGTTTGCGTAACATATGAAAGACCTGGGCTGAGGTCGTGGGCAGACAAACCTGAATATTGTGTTCCGCACAAAGCTGCAGGAAGCGCTCGAGTCGTGCGGAGGAATGTTCCGGGCCCTGGCCTTCATAACCATGGGGAAGCAGCAAAGTCAGACCACAGAGTCGTCCCCACTTATGCTCGCCACTGGTAATAAACTGATCGATGACTACCTGCGCAGAATTCGCGAAGTCCCCGAATTGCGCCTCCCATATAACCAGGGCGTTCGGCATCGTAGTCGAATAACCATATTCGAAGGCGAGCACCGCAGCTTCTGACAACAATGAATCATAGATGGTGAAAATTCCCTGATCTTTTCCCAGTCCTTGCAGAGGAACATGTGGCTCCCCGCTGCGTTGATCAAAAACCACTGCGTGTCGGTGAGAGAAGGTGCCACGCCTCACATCCTGACCAGTGAATCTAACCTTGTTGCCGCTGGTTAAGATCGTTGCGTATGCCAGCAGTTCGGCGAAGCCCCAATCCACAGCAATTTCTTCGGCGGCCATGCCGGCACGATCGTCGAATAGCTTTTTAACCTGCCGTTGCAGTACAAATTCTTTCGGTATTTCTACCAGTTTTCTTGCCAGTGCGCGCAGGCTGGTGATCGGCATCGAAGTGTTGAAATGGGCGCTCCAGTCATGACCAATATAAGGACTCCAGTCTACAAACAACTCCACCGAAGGTTCTTTCACCAGGCTCTTGGCAACATGCTCGCCGGTGTCCAGCGCCGTTCGATAGGCCTCGTTGATCTCATCCGACTCCGCGATAGATATCAGGTTTTCTGCCGCCAGGTGTTCCGCGTAGAGCACGCGCGTAGATTTATGCTTCCTGATTGCTGCGTACATCAGGGGTTGGGTCGCAGAAGGTTCGTCGGTTTCGTTATGACCTCTACGACGATAACAGACCAGGTCGATCACAACGTCCTTGTGAAATTGATAACGAAAATCCATGGCAATCTGAGTCACGAACAGAACCGCTTCGGGGTCGTCGGCATTGACATGAAAAATTGGCGCTTGCACCATTTTAGCCACATCGGTACAGTATTCGGTGGAGCGAGCATCGTCCTGACGACTGGTTGTAAACCCGACCTGATTATTGACTATGATGTGAACGGTACCGCCGGTTGTATAGGCCCGGGTCTGCGACATCTGGAACGTCTCCATGACCACACCCTGTCCTGCAAATGCTGCATCCCCGTGAATGATAATAGGAAGTACCAGCTTCCTCTTCTTGTCTTTCCTCCTGGACTGCCGGGCCCTGACAGAGCCTTCCACAACCGGAGCAACTATCTCCAGATGGGAGGGATTAAACGCCAGCGCCATGTGCAGTTCACCGCCCGCGGTCATGATGTTCGACGAAAATCCCTGGTGGTACTTTACGTCACCAGATTTGTCGTAGGTCGCCTTGCCTTCAAACTCATCGAATAAATCGGCGGGGTTTTTCCCCAGTATATTCACCAATACATTGAGCCTGCCGCGATGCGTCATACCGAGGACTATTTCCTTGGCCCCGTAGTTCCCGGCCCGCTGAATCAACTCGTCCAGGGCGGGAATCAGACTCTCACATCCTTCCAGTCCGAACCGCTTGGTACCCGGATACTTTGCGTCCAGATGCTTTTCTATCCCTTCCGCCGCAGTTAATCTCTCCAGCAGGTGCCGTTTTATGTCGGGCTCGAATATCGGTTTGCCGTCATTACTTTCGATGCGTTGCTGTATCCATTGCTTCTCTTCCAGGTTCACGATATGCATGAATTCGTAGCCGATAGAGTTGCAATAAATGCGCTCGAGAGTGTCAACAATTTCTCGCAACTGCGCCTTGGCCTTGCTAATAAAAAGTGAACCGGTCTGGAATATGGTTGAATAATCGATTGGGGACAGGTCATGAAATTCCAGTTCGAGATCCGGCACCCGCTCTCGGGGCATGATGGACAACGGATCGAGAGAGGCTTTTTGATGCCCGCGCACGCGGTAGGAACTGATCAGCTGCAGTACCTGTACCTGCTTGCCTTCATGCTCGGAATTGACGACCGCGTCGTTGCTGAGAACCTGCTGGTAGCGACTGACCTTGCCAAGCGCCCTGAAATCCCTGCGAATTTCGGCGTGAGAAACATCTCTTTGCTTATCGCCATTGGTGGCGGGCAGCGACTCGAAGAAGTCTCGCCACTGCTGCGGGATCGAATCCGGGTCACTGAGAAAATCTTCGTAGAGGTCTTCAACGTAGCTGGCGTTGGAGCCGGATAGATGACCGCTACTCCACATTACTTCCATCACACTGTCATGCATATAAATTGCCTTTCCAAGCGCAGCTAGATAAGGGCCGGGATTCGCCTACTCTTCGTGTATCAAACTAATGTCGCGCCAGGCCCGCTAAGTTCCCTGCTGTATCAGCATTTTTCGAATATGGCCGATGGCTTGGGTCGGGTTCAGACCCTTGGGACAAACCGCCACGCAATTCATGATGCCGCGACAACGGAACACGCTAAACGGATCATCGAGTTCGGCCAAGCGCTCCGCCGTAGCCGTATCTCTGCTGTCTACCAGGAATCGATAGGCCTGCAACAGTCCGGCCGGGCCGATGAATTTGTCCGGGTTCCACCAAAACGATGGGCAACTGGTGCTACAGCAGGCACACAGGATACATTCATAGAGCCCATCCAGTTGTGCCCGCTCCTCCGGTGACTGTAAACGCTCGATCGCTGGCGGCGGATCGTCATTGATCAAATAGGGTTTAACTTTTTCGTATTGCTTATAGAAGACAGACATGTCCACGACCAGATCGCGAATCACCGGCAGACCGGGCAAGGGCCGCAGCACCAGCTTCTGTCCCGGTTTACAGGCATCCGACAGCGGCGTGATGCAGGCGAGCCCGTTGCGACCGTTAATATTCATGCCGTCGGAACCGCAAACTCCTTCACGGCAGGAACGACGGTAGGCGATGCTGGAATCCTTGCGCTTCGCCAACTCCAGCACATCCAGGATCATCAGGTCTTCGCCGGCCGGGAGTTCCACTTCGATATCCCGCATAACCGGCTTGTCATCGGTCTCGGGGTTGTAGCGATAGATGCTGATTAACACAGTTCACCTTTTTGCTTTAGCAAGCTCATAAAATGTTAATAAGTACGAATCTGTGGTTCAAATGTTTCCACCGTTTTCGGAGAAAAATTGACCGCCCGCTTGCCGACGCGCTTATCCCCCGGGAAGTAGACGGAGTGACACAACCAATTTTCGTCATCGCGATCGCGGCAGTCATCGCGCGCGTGGGCGCCACGACTCTCAGTTCTGGCTTCGGCCGCGATCGCTGTCGCTTCAGCCACCTCAAGCAGGTTTTCCAATTCCAGGGCCTCAATACGAGCGGTGTTAAAGATCTGGCTCTTGTCCTCTAAATGGACCTCGGCGATACGACCCCTCAAGACCTTGAGTTTCTCGATGCCCTCTTGCATGAATTCACCGCTGCGAAAGACACCGAAGTGATTCTGCATCACATTTTGCAACTCGTTGCGCAACGCCGGTACGCTCTCACCGCTGCTGGATTCATTCAGGCGTGTCAGCCGCGCCATCGCCTGCTCGATGTCGGAATCGGCCGCCCGGCGGCGCTCCACGCCCTGGCGCAGTTCCTGCTGGATATACTTGCCGGCGGCGCGCCCAAACACCACCAGGTCCAACAAGCTGTTGCCACCGAGTCGATTGGCGCCGTGAACCGATACACAGGCCGCCTCTCCCACGGCGAACAAGCCGGTAATGATTTCATCTTCACCGTCGCGATTCTGGCTAATGGCCTGGCCGTTAATATTGGTGGGAATGCCGCCCATCATGTAGTGACAGGTAGGCACTACCGGAATGGGATCCGTTACCGGATCGACACGGGCGAAGGTGCGGGATAATTCAAGAATCCCCGGTAGCTTCGAATTCAAAACCTTTTCTCCCAGATGATCCAGTTTCAACAACACATGATCGCCATGCTCACCACAGCCCCGGCCTTCCATGATCTCCAACACCATGGACCGTGCTACCACGTCCCTGCCGGCGAGGTCTTTTGCATTGGGTGCGTAACGCTCCATGAAGCGCTCGCCGTCCTTATTGATCAAGTAGCCGCCCTCGCCACGGGAGCCTTCTGTGATCAGGGTGCCGGCCCCGTAAATCCCGGTGGGATGGAACTGCCACATCTCTATATCCTGCACCGGATAGCCCGCCCGTAGGGCCATGCCAATGCCGTCACCGGTATTGATCAGGGCATTGGTGGTGGACGCGTAGATTCTACCGGCGCCACCGGTTGCGATTACCGTGGCCCTGGAATTAACGAATACGATCTCACCGGTCTCGATGCAGATTGCAATGGCCCCCACCACGGCACCATCTTGATTCTTCACCAGATCGGTGGCATACCATTCGTTGAGGAAGACGGTATTATTTTTCAGGTTGACCTGGTAAAGCGTATGCAACAAGGCGTGGCCAGTCCTGTCGGCGGCGGCACAAGTGCGGACGGCCTGACCGCCTTTACCATAATCCTTGGTTTGACCGCCGAATGGTCGCTGATAAATTCGTCCACTTTCGGTGCGAGAAAATGGCAGCCCCATATGCTCTAGTTCGAATACGGTCTGGGGACCTTCGCTGCACATGTATTCGATAGCATCCTGATCGCCGATGTAGTCGGAGCCTTTCACGGTATCGTACATGTGCCAGCGCCAGTCATCGTTCGGATCGTCGCTGCCAATTGCACAGGTTATGCCACCCTGGGCGGAAACCGTGTGTGAACGGGTCGGAAAAACCTTGGAAATCACCGCGGTTTTATAACCCGATTGCGCCAGTTCCAGGGCCGAGCGCAGGCCGGCGCCACCGCCTCCCACTATCACCGCATCAAAATCTAAGCTACGCATCCCCTTCATCTAGGCACCCCAAAATATCTGTATGCCCCAGAGCAGATACACCACTGTCAATAATGCGCAGCTCGCCTGGAATAGTAATCGAATGAACGTGGCGCGAGCGCCGACTTGGAGTTCGGTGAGATAATCGGTTGAAACTGTCCACATGCCGATCCAGGCATGGGCGCAGAGAGCCAGTAGGGTGATTAAACTGAATATGCGCATGAGATTGGAATCGAACAATGCCTTCCAATGTGCGTAATCCATGTCGGGAGTCAGCAGCATGCTACCGAGAATACAGAGCATGTAAGCGCCGAGGATCACCGCGCTAAAGCGTTGGACCAACCAGTCGAACAGCCCCGAGCGCCCCAGATTTGTTACACTGGTTACCATAGCCAGAACCCCGCCGCAATCATGGCGATGAATGCGAACACCAGGGTCAGCTTCGCCGCCAGCACGCCTCCGGCCAGACTCTCACCTATACCCATGTCCATGAGCAGGTGTTTAATTCCGGCAATCAGGTGGAACAGCAACGCCGCCAGTACCGACCAGCTGAGAAATTTTATCAGTATGTTGTCGAGTAGCGCTGCCACCTCGGCGAAGCCGGCGGCAGATTCGAGAGACAACTGCAACAGATATAGCAGCAGAGCAACCCCGGCAAATATCACTACCCCGGATATACGATGGAGAATGGATGTGAGTGCCGGCAGTGGCCACTTGAATGTGGTTAAATCGATGTTTACAGGTCTGTTATCTTTCACTCTTTGCCTATTGCGTTAACCATTCGATATCCTCCAGAAGCCCACCAGGGGTCGGGCTGGGAATGCGCAAACTGATTGAAATAATTACAATATTTGGGGATTTGTAAGCGCGCAAATTATATTCTTATCGCTACGCGAATACAATAAAACTTGTGGCTAGCACCACTATTATGACAATGTTTTGTCATAAGCCGGGGCCGCAGACCTTCATTAAAAAATCCCTTCTCGCGGGCGCAGCGAGCTGCACGTAATCCAGTGAGCCCTTGCTATTTCTGACGGGATTTTGGCGGTCGACGGCGACACTGAAGTCATCTCATCCGCGGACAAAATTTGACAAGAGCATCGCTCTCTTCCTAGTATTGCCGTCTCTGCTGGTATGTCTCGCGAGCGAAATAGCACTAACCTTGCAGCCGCTAGCCATTGTTTTTCATGTAATATCACTAAGCTGCAAGAAACTCACAGGAGATCAGGCATGAGCGAAAAGAAGGCCCAGCTACGCATTGACGGGATTGACGATCCAATTGATTTACCCGTTTATGAAGGCACTACTGGTCCTGATGTAGTCGACGTTAGCAGCCTCGTCGGTCATGGGGTTTTTACCTACGACCCCGGCTTCATGTCCACCGCAGCCTGCGACTCCGATATCACCTTTATTGATGGCGGCAAGGGCATCTTGCTATACCGCGGCTATCCGATCGAACAACTGGCAGTAAAATCCAATTTTCTGGAAGTCTGTTACCTGCTGTTGCATGGTGAATTGCCCAGCGCCACCGAGACCAAATCGTTCGAAAATAGCATCAGGTACCACACCATGGTGGATGAACACATCCACCAGTTCTTTCGTGGTTTCCCCCGCAACGCCCATCCGATGGCGATGCTCTGCGCCGTCGTCGGCGGGCTCTCTGCCTTCTATCACGACACCCTGGATATCGACGATTCAGAGCAGCGAATTTCCGCGGCGCACCGGATCATCGCTAAACTCCCAACCCTGGCGGCGATGTGTTACAAGCACGGTGTCGGCCAACCGTTCATGTATCCACAGAACGACATGGGTTTTGCTGAAAACTTCCTGCACATGATGTTCGGCACGCCCTGCGAGCCACCCAAGGTCAGCCCTATCGCGGCAAAGGCCATGGATACTATTTTTCTTTTGCATGCGGATCATGAGCAGAATGCTTCTACCTCCACCGTGCGCCTGGCCGGATCGACTGGCTCCAATCCATACGCCTGTATTGCTTCCGGTATCGCGGCCTTATGGGGCCCCGCCCACGGCGGTGCCAACGAATCCGTATTGAAGATGCTGGGCGAAATTGGTGATGAATCGAGGATCGATGAGTTCATACTGCGGGCCAAAGACAAAGATGACCCTTTTCGGCTGATGGGATTCGGACATCGAGTTTACAAAAACTTCGATCCCCGGGCCAAGGTCATGCGAGAGATTTGCGATGAAGTGTTGGATGAACTGGGCGCCGAAGATGACCCACTGTTTCGCATGGCAAGAAAACTGGAGAAGATTGCGCTGGAGGATGAGTATTTCATCGAGAAAAAACTGTACCCGAATGTGGATTTCTACTCGGGTATTGTTCTCAAGGCCATTGGCATACCCACCAGCATGTTCACCGTGATATTCGCCACCGGCCGAGTTCCAGGCTGGATTTCCCATTGGAACGAGATGCTGAGCCACCCTTATCGCATCGGCCGCCCCCGGCAGTTATACAAGGGTCACACCCAAAGAGACTACCCGGCATAGGTCCAGCCCCCACGAACTGGCAGCGGCAAACTAACTGGATCCGAGCCAAGCCGGCGACACCGAACCGGTGCCTGTAACCCTGTCACTAGAAATAATTGGTGGAGCCTAACGGGATCGAACCGTTGACCTCAACGCTGCCAGCGTTGCGCTCTCCCAGCTGAGCTAAGGCCCCATATTGGATGACGCGAGACAAAGCCTTCGCAGCTAGTGTCCGGTTGAAAAGAAGGCGCATTCTAAGCACAGCCGCCGAATCTGTCAATCTCGCGTAATGGGACTGGGGCACCTCTGAATAATACAGTGATGCTCAGGCTTTCAGGCCCCTGTATTCCGTCTCCAGCGACTTCGCCCGTTTTTTGGAGATGCCGCGGAGTACGGCGATCGCATGTCGAATCCGGGCGCGACAGATATCCAACTCGAGGATAGCCATCGAATCGAAGACCGAGGTTGATACTGACTTACCACTGATCGCCACAAATAGAGGAAACAGAAATTCTCTGATTTTCAGTTGCAGATCCCTCGCCAGAGTCTGTAATCCAAGCTCTATATTATCTCGGTTCCACGGGCTAATTTGCTCCAGGCGCCAGAGCGAAAACTGCAGTATTTTAAGCAAGGTTTCTGTGCTTAGTTGCTTGTGCTGAAAGCTTTCAGGCTCAAGCTGGGGCAGCCCAGAGATAAAGAAGCCACCCAGTTCAGCCACGTCGCTGAATCGCTCCACCCTTTGTTTAAGCAAGGGTATGATTCGCTTGACCTTATCGGCATCGAAAGCCCACTGCGCATATTGCTGCGCAAACTGATCATCGCTGAGGTCTTCCCGAATATACCTGCCATTGAGCCAGTCGAGTTTTTCTATATCAAAAACCGGCCCGCCAAGTGATACCCGTTCCAGGTCGAAGTGGCCTGTCATCTCCTGCAGGGAAAACTTCTCTTCTCCGGAGGGCAGACTCCAACCCATCAGGCCCAGGTAATTAAGAAGCGCCTCCGGCAAGTACCCCATCGCTCGATAATAACCGATGCTGGTTGGATTCTTGCGCTTGCTGAGCTTGCTCTTGTCCGGGTTTCGCAATAGTGGCATATGGCAAAAAACCGGCGCTTGCCAGTCAAAGTATTGATACAGGAGCAGGTGCTTCGGCATCGAATTGATCCACTCTTCTCCCCTGATGACATGGGTAATTTGCATCAGGTGATCATCGACCACATTCGCAAAATGATAGGTTGGCAGGCCATCAGTTTTCATCAACACCTGCATATCGACCTGGGACCAGCTGATGGAAATATGACCTCTTAACAAGTCGTCAAATTCACACGCTCCGTGTTCCGGGATTTTCATGCGGATGACATGATCTATTCCCTTCTCCAATCGACTCGAAACTTCTTCCTCCGACAGCTGCAGACAGCGACCATCGTAGCCAATAGCCTGCTTGTCCTGCATCTGTTGATGTCTCAACTCAGTCAGCCGCTCCGCGCTACAGAAGCATGGAAATGCGAAGCCACCCACCAGTAGTTTCTCGATATGAGCCGAGTAAATTTCAGATCTTTCACTCTGCCGATACGGTCCGAACTCGCCTTCGCATCCTGGACCCTCATCCCAGGACAGACCCAGCCACTGTAATGCTGCCAGGATATCGGTTTCAGATTTCGCGCTGCTGCGTTGGCGGTCGGTGTCTTCAATTCGCAGAATAAATTTGCCACCGTTTTTATGAGCAAAGCAGCGATTAAACAGTGCAATATAGGCCGTACCTACGTGGGGGTCCCCGGTGGGGGAAGGTGCAATTCTGGTACGAATCTGGGTCATTGATCAGGGCAGTGAGCGGACTATGATTGCGAAGACAAGCAGGAGATTATACCCGATTCGTATTCAAATCCTATTGGGGATAACGATCGTCGGGGTATCCTGAGCCTTGACTTGTGTGCGCGCATTAGATAAAAACTGCTCCCCATAGTGATTCTCCGACTCCCATGCCCGATCATAAATTCTGTGTTGCCCCGATGATGGACTGGACCGATAGACATGATCGTGTATTTCTGCGTCAATTTTCGGATCGGGCCTTGCTGTACACGGAAATGGTGACCAGCGCTGCCTTGAAACATGGCGATGCCAGTTATTTACTGCAGCACCATGCCATAGAGCACCCCATCGCACTACAACTCGGCGGTAGTGACCCGGAAGAGTTGGCGGAGGCGGCAAGACTGGGGGAAGATGCCGGCTTCGACGAGATCAATCTGAATGTGGGCTGTCCCAGCAATCGTGTGCAGTCTGGGGCCTTTGGCGCTTGCCTGATGGGCGATCCACCTCTGGTTGCGAGATGCATAGCAAATATGCGCGAGGCGGTATCGGTGCCGGTAACAGTCAAGTGTCGAATTGGCATCGATGACCGCGACAGCGAGCATGAACTGATTGATTTTGTCCAGATTGTTGCCGAGGCCGGCTGTGAGATTTTCATTATCCACGCCAGAAAAGCGATTCTTTCCGGTCTCAGTCCCAAGGAAAACCGGCAGCTGCCACCCCTGAACTATGAACGGGTATATGCCATTAAGGCGCGATTCCCTGAGCTCGATATCATCCTCAACGGCGGGGTAAGTACTCTCGATACCGTGGAGGAGCTGCTGCAAAAAGTAGACGGCGTGATGTTAGGGCGGGAAGCCTATCAAAATCCGTATCTGTTGCACGGCGTCGACAGCCGCCTGTTCGGAGAGATCGCCGCAGACAAAAACCGCCTGCAATACATCCATGAATACCTTCCCTACATCGAACAACAGCTCTCCCAAGGCACCCCATTGCGACACATGACCAGACACCTGTTAGGGCTGTTTCGGGGACAAAAAGGCGGCAAGCAATATCGCCGCCACCTGAGCGAGAACAGCTACAGGAAGGACGCCGGCATCGAGGTATTACTTGATGCCATAACTCACGTAAACTGCTAGGACACCTCTGAATAATACAGTGATGCTCAGGCTTTCAGGCGGGTCTGCAATCAAGGCAGGGTTGCGCAGGAATGTAGACCACCTTTCAAGCAGCGCTAACGCCGAGTGCAGACCCGCCTGAAAGCCCCAAAGGGCGAGCCCTGAAGCATTCATTTGCGGCGTTACACTTCTTGCCAAGGGCGACACCATTGCCGACGAAGTGTGCCTTGCAACTAAATGCTTGAGGACTCGCTGAGACATTACTGTATTATTCAGAGGTGCCCTAGGTTTGACCCCCAGCGCCGAGAATTTCTGGTACCCACTATGCTTAAAGCCATCAAGGTTTTTTTTGAATCCAAACTCGTACAAGCCACCGCAGAGGAGCCCGAATCCGGTGTCTTGAAAACCGATCTCGCCAGCGCCTGTCTGCTCATCGAAGTAATGAAATCGGATCACGAACTGGACGACAGGGAGGCCGCCGAATTCATCGAGGTATTGTCGAAGCAGCTCGATATCAGCGACGAGGACCTGGCGGATCTGGTTGCCCTAGCCGAAACCGAAGCCCAGCAGGCAACTTCACTGTACGAATTCACCAGTCTGATTAACGCTGGCTACGACTATGCCCACAAGCTTGCGCTGATCGAAAATATGTGGCGAATTGCCTACTCGGATGCCAAGCTCGATAAGTACGAAGAGCACCTGATCCGAAGAATTTCGGATCTCATTTATGTATCACACAAGGACTTCATGAGAACCAAACACAGTGCGCGAAGCGGTGCGGCGGATTGATTGCCCACTAGGGCACCTCTGAACAACGCAGTGATGCCTCAGCCTAAAAACTGCCAAATACTTCTGCGTTCCGACCGTCTGAAATCAGAAACTCCCGACGTTGAATATAGGCCTCCCGGATAAACAGATACTCGTCCCCAACGATTAGTTCATCCAGCGCCAGTACCCTTGAGCGCGCATCCAGTTCCTCCAATAACCAAAATGTGAGTCGCAATGACTCGTCATCCTGGTACTGCATAGGGTTAAACAATGTATCCAGTACCAGCCCAAAAGAATCTCTCACATTGCTGGCCCCAAACACCGGCAATACCACGTAGGGTCCAGTGCCCACGCCCCAATAGGCGAGGGTCTGACCGAAGTCTTCTTCATTCTTACGCAGTTCAAAACCGGTTGCCACATCGAAAAACCCGAGCAGGCCGATAGAAGAATTAATCAGGAAGCGTCCGGAATCTGATACGGCAGCATCAAATTTTAACTGTAGAAGATCGTTCACGAAGACGTTTATGTCATCGATGTTGCTGAAGAAATTTCCGATAATCTGACGCCCGAAACGCGGCACGAAGAGGCGATAAGTTCTCGCTATCGGCTTCACCGCTATCTCATCCATGAAGTCGTTGAACTTGAAGATGCGCTCGTTATTAACCCGCCAAGGATCGTGAGTTTGCGCCATCGCGTTCGACGCCAACACGGTGATGGCCACGAACAAGGCAATCCATCTCAGGAGTCGAAGCCAGGACCTGCACCGGAAGACACGCCTTGGCATTGGATCTCGAAAATTCACAGTAGTCGCTCAATTTCTCCGGGCTGTGCTAGTTTGCTGATGCGCACGCTTAGGATTCCACGAACGGGCGTGTCAGGAAAGCAGTTTTTCAAATTGTGCGTCAATCCTTTTCGCAGAGACGGGCATCGAAGTTCCCAGTCCTTGCGCGAACAGCGACACTCGAAATTCTTCCAGCATCCAACGCAGCAGATTCAAGCCTGAACACTTATTTTCAGGCCGGCGCCGCCGCAGGGTTTCATATTTTTCCCAGTACTGTGCCAGCTGCGCCGTATGCACCCTATCCTTCTCACCCATATTCGGCATTTTTTCGAGTCGTGAGCTGACAGCCCGAAAATACCTGGGATACTCTCGCAAGCGCTCGAGGCCGCTTGCAGATAAAAACCCCTCGAATACCAGATTCTGTAATTGGCTGTCGATGTCATCTGTGAGATATTTCAGTTCTGCGTTGGTGATTTTCCGCAAGCGGCGCGACAGACTGAAATGCTCTGCCACGATCGAATCCAATAGCTGTTCGATCTGGTCCGCAACGCTCAATATTCTGGGCTTGCCCTGTTCGAGTAATGCTTCGAATTCAGATTTACTTCGGGGCAGCGCCTGATTCAGACCGAAGGCTGCGATATAGCTCTCCATTACCGCTGCCTGGGCTAGCCCCGTCAACTGGCTTGACCACATCAGAGCACTGGCCTTGACGAATCTTGTGAATTTTTTCTTTATGCTGTTTTTTTGTTGCACGCTTCTAAACATGCACAGTCTCACCACTCCGTTTATCGTAGCCGCCTGCGCCTCAGATCGATCTCCCAGCAGCACCAGGTCAACCCCATAGATCTTATCGACCAGTGCCGGATATCGGAGCAACACCAGGGTGTCGCCGGTTTCAATGCTCAGGGGCAACTCATCGAAACTCCAGTGGGTCAATCCCTGGAGTTCCAGTTCGTGTCGATCACTCACTTCCTGATTTGATGGCGACATCTTGTCGGGGCTGAGTTTGAGCTTCTGCTTTATCTGCGCGAGATCATCTCCAAACGCAAGTTCGGTACCTGCCTCGTCGACTACCCTCACTTTCACCTTAAGATGGGCAGGCAAGACCACGGCGGCGAGCGCTTCCCGGTTGAGCTTGAGTTTTTTGAGCCTGTGGATCTGGGCCAGCAGCGAATCGATAAGCTCACCATCTGAGCTGTGCATCTGCCCCATGATTTCGGCAACGAAGCCACTGACGGGAATGAAATTCTTCCGCAGAGATTTTGGTAAGCCCTTGATCAAGGCGATGCATTTCTGCCTGATAATCCCCGGTACCGACCAGTCCACCTCTGCCTGGGTAAGCTGATTCAGTAATGCCAGAGGCACTTCGATGGTGGCGCCATCTGCCAGGGCGCCGGGGTCAAACACATAGTCGAGTGCCAGCTGATTTTTCTGCACGGAAGCCTGGTCAGGAAACTCGCCAAATTCGGACAATTCTGTCGCGGAGTCCATCAGGTTTTGCCGATTCATCTCGAGTGGCTTCGAGCCATCTTTCGATTCGGTCCTGAGCCAGCGTTCGAGATCCTGGGTTGAGCATACATCCGCGGGCAGGCGAGCGTCATAAAATCGGCTAATCTCCCGCTCGCTGACGAAAAAATCTGGCCGCCTGATCTTCTCTTCCAGGCGCTTGAGCTCGGCCAGGAAATCCATATTGTGCTGGTAAAATGTGGCCGCGGTGACCAGTTGATTGGCAGCGATACCGGCGCCGATAAATATTTCCCGTGCCGCCACCGGATCAATCTTTTTAAAACGTATTAGCTCTCGCTCCAGCAGCACTAGACCATAAAGATGCACCTTCTCATAGACCATCACCTGCTGACGCTTCTTACTCCAATGGGGTTCGAAGTAGCTGCGCTTGAGCAGATGCAGGGCCATCTGCTCTACCCAATGTGGCTGAATTTTTGCCGCCAGGGTGGCGAAGGTCTGGGAGGTTTCTATCAGGGCCGAAGTCACGATCCATTTGCTCTGACTGCCACCGAGGACGGATGAAGAAAACAGGGAGAATTTCCGGTTTCGACTGCCAAGATACATCCTGCCCTCTGCCTTGCAGGCGATCTGATTCAGCGCCCCGCCGATGATGCACTGATGGATTGACTGGTACTCGGCCCCATCCTTGTTAACACGCAGTCCCAACTGTTGACTTCCCAGCAAAAGCTGTCGATGCACCTCGCGCCATTCACGCATCCGCATATAGGACAGAAAATTAGTTTTGCAATATTTTTTCAGCTGCGCCTGGGTGAGTTCCTGGCGTTGACGTTCGTATCGATCCCACAAATTTACAAAGCCAAGAAAATCAGAATCGCTATGCTGAAAGCGAGCGAGTTTTTGCGCAGCCTGCTGCCGATTCTCCGTCGATAATTCCCTGGGATCCTGGATACTCAAGGCACTGACGATGATGAGAATTTCACGTAGGCAGCCCTGCTCATGGGCCAGCACAATCATACGTCCATACCTGGGATCCACTGGCAGCTGGGCCATTTTCCTGCCGCAATCCGTGAGCTCCTGTTTCGGATTGAGCGCGTTCAACTCGATCAGCAACTTGAAACCTTCATTGATAGCTTTTTGCTGGGGAGGCTCGAGGAAGGGAAATAGTTCCACATCGCCGAGCCTAAGTTGCTTCATGCGTAAAATAACCGATGCCAGATTCGTGCGCTTGATTTCAGGATCGGTGAACTCGTCTCTGGAGTTAAAATCCTCCTCTGAGTACAGGCGGATACAGATCCCATCAGCCAATCGACCACAGCGTCCATGGCGCTGGTTCGCGCTGGCCTGGGATACTGGCTCGATCGGCAGGCGTTGCACCTTGCTCTGAAAGCTATAGCGACTGATACGTGCGAAGCCGGTGTCGATTACATAATTGATCCCCGGCACCGTTATCGATGTCTCCGCGACATTGGTCGCCAGCACGATACGCCTGCCCTGGTGCGCCCTGAATACCCTTAACTGTTCCGAGTGCCGCAGCCGCGCATACAGCGGCAGGATCTCGGTATCGGCAAATTTCTGCCTGCGTAATTTGTTGGCCGTGTCCCGAATTTCTCTCTCGCTGCTGAGAAACACCAGCACGTCCCCGCTAATCCGATTCTGTTGCCGGTCCGAATTAATGATGCCATGCAAGGCAGAAACTATGGCGTCAATTTGCAGATCCTCGTCTGCCATCTCTGTCTTGCTCACATTCAGCGGCCGATATTGGGTTTCTATGGGGTAGGTTCTCCCCGAGACAGAAACTATCGGGGCATCATTGAAGTGTGCCGCGAATTTTTCTACATCGATGGTGGCGGAGGTGATGATGAGTTTCAGATCTTTCCTGCGGGCGAGCAGTTGCTTCAGGAAACCGAGGAGGAAATCTATGTTTAAGGATCTCTCGTGCGCCTCATCGATGATGAGCACCTCATATTTATTCAGAAACCTGTCCTGCTGGATCTCCGCCAATAAGATGCCGTCGGTCATCAACTTCAGATAGGTGCCGCTCGAGAGGATTTCATTGAAGCGCACCTGGTAACCCACGCCCTGCCCCAATTCGCAATGCAATTCTTCTGCGATTCTGTTGGCAACGGAGGCAGCAGCCAGGCGCCGGGGCTGGGTATGGCCGATCAATCCCAGGCGACCAAGACCTGCCGCCAGGCACATCTTGGGAATTTGTGTGGTTTTTCCCGATCCGGTGTCACCGGCCACCACCACCACCTGGTGATCCGCGATGAGTCGGCTTATTTTCTCAGCCTCTGCAGTGATCGGCAGCTCGGCTGGATAATCGATTTCGGTGGGAATGGCGGCAATCCGCTGCTGGACCGCATGTTGGGATTTAGTGATAGCGCCGGTCAGCGCATCCAGCTTACGCCGGTAAGAATCTCCCTGCCCCGGGTGTTTCTCGAGCTCTGAAATTTTTCGACGCAGACGATTCCTGTCAAGCAACTGACATCTATCCAGCTGATTCCGCATTTTGTTAAGCAAGCGACACTCCGGCAGTTGCTGTAGTCAGATCTCTCTTAATTCACGCCGAAGTATTTTACCAATGTTTGACTTGGGCAGGTCCGCGACAAAGACTATTTCCCTGGGAATTTTGTAGGCGGTTAGCCCTTGCTTGCAGTGGGCGATCAATTCTTGTTCGGCAATATCGCGGCCCCTGGGGACCACGAACAGCTTGACAGACTCGCCGGTGCGTTCGTTTGCCACGCCAATAGCGGCGCATTCGAGCACATCCGGATGCCGGCTGAGCCAGTCCTCGATTTCAGTGGGAAATACATTGAAGCCGGAAACAAGAATCATGTCTTTCTTTCTATCTACGATAGACAGGTAATCGTCTGCATCGATTTGCACATAGTCACCGGTCTTGAGCCAATCGTCCGCGGTGATTGTCTCCGCCGTCGCCTGCTGCTGTTGCCAGTACCCTAGCATCACTTGAGGGCCTCGCACCCAGAGCTCCCCTTTTTCACCCTTGGGCACATCCAGGCCCTCGTCGTCGACAATCCTGATTTCAGTCTCCGGGACCACCGGCCCCACTGTGCCCAGTCTCACTGCGCCGGGAATGTTCACGGCGATCACTGGCGAGCACTCAGTCAAGCCATATCCCTGGATGATCTCGCAAGCGGTGACTCTCTCCCACTCTTCGGCAACCGACGTGGTCATCGCCATGCCACCGGCGCCACTAAATTTTAACTGGCTGAAATCTACGGCCGCGATGTCTGGGTGCCGCAGCAAGGCCAGGTACAAGGTATTGATTGCCACGATTCCAGTAACCACTGTTTTTCTTAGCAGACCGACCAGGGAGTCCAGATCACGTGGATTAGTAATCAGAATATTATGGTTGCCCGCGTAAGGCATGACCAGGCAATGTAATAGAAACGCATAGCTGTGATACAGCGGCAACGGCGCCACGATATTCTCAACCTTGTCCTCGATCACCAACAGGCAGCGCGCCCGCAATTGCATCATATTCGCGATCAGATTATTGTGGCTGAGCATGGCCCCTTTGGCAGCGCCGGTGGTGCCACCGGTGTAGAGGATTAGCGCAACATCATCGCCGGCACCGTGAGCCGTATCTTTGTTATAACTGTTTGGTGATTTTATTGCGATGTTAAAATCGACACTGGCGGGCAGGCTATATTCAGGCACCATCTTCTTCAGGTATTTTGCGCCAAGATTCAGCAGCAGACGTTTGCCCGGTTTTTGTAAATCCCCCAATTGCGTCACGATGACGGTTTCAATATCGGTATCGACGATAATCTGTTCCAGCTTGGCACAAAAATTCGCCAGTATCACAATCGCCTTCACCCCGGAATCTTTAAATTGGTGGACCATTTCGGTGGCGGTATATAGGGGGTTGGTATTGACGACGATCAGGCCCGCCTTTACTGCGCCATAGAAAACCACGGGAAACTGGAGGAGGTTTGGAAGCTGGATGGCAATCCTGTCACCCGGCACCAGCGTCGTTTGATTTTGCAGGTAATGGGCGAAGCGGCTGCTCAATTCATCGACGTCTTGATAACGCAGGGTACGGGCAAAACAGCTGAATGCCGGCAGTTGGGCATGTTCGGTGGCGATATATTCGATCACCTGGCCAAGGGATGAATATTTTTCAGGTCTGAGATCGTCTGGTAGTTTTTCAATCATGGGACTACTTCGCCAGCAGGGCCATCGCCTCTTCGAGCCCTTTGACCGATAAGGGAAACATTCGATCCTTTGTCAGCTCCCTGACGATTTCGATGGAATAGCTGTGTTCCCAATAGTCCTTCGGCGTTGGGTTAATCCACACCATGTGATCGTAGGTATCTGTAAGTCGCCTTAGCCAGGTTGCGCCGGCCTCCTCATTGTAGTGCTCGATACTGCCGCCGACATGGGTAATCTCGTAGGGGGCCATGGTGGCGTCACCGACGAAGATAATCTTGTAATCCTTCGTGTACTTGTTGATGAGATCGAACGTAGGCGTGGTTTCAGCATGCCTGCGATGGCTTTTTGTCCACACGGATTCGTAGATAAAATTGTGAAAGTAATAGTACTTCAGATGCTTGAATTCGGAACGTGCGGCGGAGAATAATTCTTCGCAGATTTTTACATGAGGGTCCATGGATCCACCCACATCGAAAAACAATAGGACCTTAACGGCATTGTGTCTTTCTGGCACCATCTTGATATCCAGTAGTCCTGCATTTCTTGCAGTCGAGGAAATGGTGTCGTCGATGTCCAATTCTTCAATGGCACCGGTGCGGGCAAATTTACGCAGGCGGCGCAATGCCATCTTGATATTGCGGGTTCCGATTTCTACCGAATCATCCAGGTCTCGATAATTGCGTTTATCCCAGACCTTGACCGCCCGTTGATTGCGACCTTCGGGCTGCCCGATGCGAATCCCTTCCGGGTTATAACCATAGGCTCCGAATGGGGACGTGCCACCCGTGCCTATCCATTTATTGCCGCCTTGGTGGCGTTTTTGCTGTTCTTCCATGCGCTTCCTGAATTCTTCCATCAGCTTGTCCAGGCCACCTAGCGCCTCGATCCTCGCCTTCTCTTCATCGGATAGCATGGACTCTATCTGTTTGCGCAGCCAGTCATCAGGAATTTCATAGTGAGAAAGATCGTCAAGGATGTCGATGTTTTCAAAATACTTAGCGAATGCGAGATCAAATTTATCGAAGTTCTTCTCATCCTTTACCAGGCATAGCCGGGACAAATAATAGAAATCATCGACATTGCCGAATACGACATTTTGTTTAAGACATTCCAGTAGCGCAAACAACTCGGTGAATGAAACCGGCAGCCGCTCTTGTTTCAGCGCCAAGAAAAAGTTTATCAGCATCAGCGATTGGCTCTGTGCATGAAAGCCAGTTTTTCGAGCAGGTGCACATCTTGTTCATTCTTCAACAGGGCCCCATACAGGGGCGGAATCGCATTCCGCGCATCGTGATTCTTCAGAACATCCGCAGGAATATCGTCAGCCATTAATAATTTCAACCAATCGATCAGCTCTGAAGTCGAGGGCTTCTTCTTCAGGCCTGGTATTTTCCTCAGGTCGAAGAATACATCCATGGCCTGGCTCAGCAACTGCTTCTTGATATATGGGTAATGTACGGCGACGATCTTCTCCATCGTCAGGGTGTCGGGAAATTCGATGTAGTGAAAGAAACAGCGGCGCAAGAACGCATCGGGAAGCTCCTTCTCATTGTTGCTGGTGATCAGGATGATAGGCCTGGTTTGGGCCTTGATTAATTCCTTGGTCTCGTAAACATAAAACTCCATCTTGTCCAGCTCCAGCAACAAATCGTTGGGGAACTCAATATCGGCTTTGTCAATCTCATCGATCAGCAATACGCACTTCTGTTCTGAACTAAATGCCTGCCATATTTTCCCTGGAATAATATAGTTCGAGATATCATGAACTTTCTCTTCACCTAATTGGGAATCTCTGAGCCGGGATACGGCGTCATACTCATACAAACCTTGTTGGGCTTTGGTAGTGGATTTTATATGCCATTGGATCAGGGGCAGGTCGAGAGACTGGGCGATCTGTTCTGCTAGCGTGGTCTTGCCGGTGCCAGGTTCACCCTTGATCAGTAGTGGTCTTTGCAGCCGTATCGCCGCGTTAACTGCCATTTGTAGCTCGTCGGTGGCGACATATTCTTGGGTACCAGTAAATTTCATGAACAGACTTCCGATGCTGGTTTAAAGTGCGCGTATTGTAAACAGCACTCTGTCATTAATACAGGAAAACCAAGGCAGCGGCGGCGCCGTAGAGGCGGTTTGAAGTGGCGCTGGGCTATCCCCCCGCAGAACCGCAGAGCCGCGGTTCGGATATCTCAATGGCGTTCGTTATTAAAGATTAAAAACCCATCATAACTCATTGTTTTTAAACTCCTTATTCTCTCTTCTTGTATTAATTAACAGGGCGGCGAACGCCAGCAGCAGAGAGATAATGATAGCCAGGCTTAGTGGCACCAGCGCCCTCACCGCCTCGGCGCCGTCCAGGGTTATAGCGTCCAT